>ERZ824473.113-NODE-113-length-151893-cov-16.174897_pt1 | contig 151893 bp, 153 predicted proteins | sample MGYA00519874_ERZ824473 | MGnify/ENA primary metagenome ERZ824473 (study PRJEB31778, sample SAMEA3449151) | human gut metagenome | biome: human gut; feature: human-associated habitat; material: faeces | place: United Kingdom | collected 2010/2012 ...
TGATTATAAAAAAACAAATTTTGGATTGCAAAATGCATCATGGGAAAAAAATACTTATGTTTCAGAAGTTAAAGATATCCAAAAATATTGTGGATTTTATATAGGAAGATATGAGGCGGGAACGAGTAAATTAACATCAAGTAAAATAGATTTTTCTAAAGGATATACAACATCAGATTGGACAAATACAAATTTTAGATCGGAGTTTGTAACAGGAAATATAACCTGCAAAGCAGGAGAAATACCATATTATCATGCAGATTATACAACAGCTATTACAAAAGCAAAAGAAATGTGTAGTAATAATTATGTGCAAAGTGGTTTGGTAACAGGAACAATGTGGGATGTGACATTAAATTATTTTAAAAACCAAGATAATTCATTAGATTTAACAAAAACAACATGGGGAAATTATAATGATACAACATTAACAGAATGCAAAGGAAGATATATAACAGTTAATTCAAGTAATGGAAGTACATCAGATATAGCCAAAAATGCAGATGGAGCAAGACATTATGGAATAATGACAACAGCATCAAGTGAAGATACAAAAAAATGTAATATATATGATATGGCAGGAAATTTATGGGAATGGACAGAAGAAATTGCGAATGATTTATCAAATAATTACTACATGATTAGAGGTGGTTCTTTCTACAACACATATGCGAGTCGCCCTGCTTGTTACCGTGACTACGGTTATGCATCTGATACTAGCACGAACCAAGGGTTCCGTCCAGCACTTTTTATTAAGTAGCAACAACTTAACTGGCAACAATGCAACTAAATATAAAACTTATTAGAAAATTATAGATGAAATATAACGAAAAGTGGAATAATTTAAGTATTATTCCACTTTTTGTAGCATTTTATATTTTTTAGTGTTATAATGAGACAAAATAAAAAGAAGGTAATGCAAATGAAAAAAATTAATGGAATAATAATGCAATATTTTGAATGGTATATGGACTGCCATCAAAACTTATGGAATCAAGTAAAAGAAAATGCAGAAGAATTATCAAAAATTGGAATAACAGCATTATGGCTTCCACCAGCCTATAAAGGAATGGGAGGAAAAGATGAAGTTGGCTATGCAGTATATGATGTATATGACTTAGGAGAATTTGACCAAAAAGGAACAATAAAAACAAAATATGGCTCAAAAGATGAATATTTAGATGCAATAATTGCATTAAAGCAAGCAGGAATAGAAAGTTATGCAGATATAGTTTTAAATCATAAAATGGGAGCAGATGCAATTCAAACCATTCCTGCAACAAAAGTAGATTGGACAAACCACAATCAAGAAAACTACCAAAAAGAAACAGTCAAAGTTGCTACTAAATTTACGTTCCCTGGAAGGAAACATAAATACTCTGATTTTGAATGGAATTGGACTGATTTTGATGGAATAGACTACGATAATCAGACTGGAGAAAATGCTATATTTAAATTTGTAAACAAAAAATGGGGAGAAGAAGTTGATGATGAGTATGGAAATTATGACTATTTAATGGGAGCAGATTTAGATTTTTCTAATCCAAGAGTTGTAAAAGAATGTACAGATTGGGGCAAATGGTATTTAAATTTTACAAAAGTTGATGGATTTAGATTAGATGCTGTAAAACATATTGATGCAAATTTCTACAGAGATTGGATTAAAGAATTAAGAAATGAAACTAAAAAAGAATTATTTGCAGTAGGAGAATATTGGAGTACAGATGTAAATAAATTACACAAATACATAACAGAAACAAATGGAAATATATCATTATTTGATGTTCCATTACACTACAATTTTTATAATGCATCAAGAGATGAAAATTATGATATGTCAAAAATATTAGAACATACATTAGTAAAAGAAAATCCATGTAAAGCAGTAACATTTGTAGATAATCATGATACACAACCAGGTCAAGCTTTACAAAGTTTTGTAGAAAATTGGTTTAAACCAATAGCATACTCAATAATATTACTTAGAAATGATGGCTATCCTTGCGTATTTTATGGTGATTATTATGGAATACCACATGATGATATAAAACCAATAAATGATTTAAAAACACTAATACAAATAAGAAAAGAAAAATCTTATGGAATGCAACATGATTATTTCGATAACAATAATTATATTGGTTGGACACAAGAAGGGGATGAAGAACATATAAAATCAGGGATAGCAGTTGCTATTTCAACAGCAGGAGATGGCTATAAAAGGATGTATGTAGGAAATCAAAATGTAGGAGAAATTTATATAGATGCATTAGACAATTGTCAAGAAGAAATAATAATAGAAGAAGATGGATGTGCAAATTTTAATGTAAAAGGAAAAAGTGTATCAATTTGGGTAAAAAAATGAAAAATATATTGAAAAAAATATAAGAAATAATTATAATGTTAATATGTGTATAAATAAGAAAAAAAAAGTAGGAGAAAAAATGAAAAAAACAAGTTTGTTAAATAGTTTTAAATATGCTTTTGAAGGAATATGGTCGGCTATAAAAAAAGAAAGAAATTTAAAAATACATATTGTAATTATGTTTTTAGTTATTGTTTTTGGGATAATTTTTAATATAAGTAAAATCGAATGGTTTGCATGTATATTATTATTTGGTGGAGTTATTACCTTAGAAATAATGAATACTGCAATTGAAACGACCGTTGATTTAATAACAATGGAAAAAAATCCAAAAGCAAAGTTAGCCAAAGACGCTTCTGCTGGAGCTGTTTTAGTAATGGCAATAATTTCAGTTATTATAGGACTAATGATTTTTATGCCAAAAATTTTAGAATGCTTAAAATAATTTATTGACAGTAAAAAGGGGAAAGAGAAATGAAAAAAATATCAATAATTGTACCAGTATATTATAATCAAGATAATTTGTTACCATTATATGTCGATTTAAAAGAAAAAGTACTTACGAAGTTGAATATGGAATATGAATTAATATTTGTTGACGATGGTTCAAAAGATAAATCTTATGAAGTAATGCAAAATATAGCAAAATTAGATAAAAACATAAAAAATGTGAGATTATCAAGAAATTTCGGAGAACATTCAGCACTTCTTGCTGGATTAGCACAATGCACAGGGGATTGTGCTGTTAGAAAAGCAGCAGACTTACAAGAACCATCAGAAATGATTTTAGAAATGATAAAAAAATATGAAGAAGGAAACGAAGTAGTTTTAGCTGTGAGAGCTGATAGAGAAGAACCAATTTCTCAAAAAGCATTTTCAAATTTATATGCATTTTTAATGAGAAAATTAGCACTTCCTAATATGCCAAAAGGTGGTTTTGATACATTTTTAATAGATAGACAAATAATAGATTTATTAGTAAAAATGCAAGAAAGAAATACATCATTAATGAGTCAAATTTTATGGGCTGGATTTAAAACAGCAACAGTTCCATATGTGAGAAAAAAGAGAGAAATAGGTAAATCAAAATGGACATTATCTAAAAAAATAAAATTAGTATATGATTCATTATTAAGTTTTTCATATTTTCCAATAAAAATGATAACAACAATAGGATTTTTAAGCTTTTTAATTTCATTAATAGTATTGATTTTAATAATTTACAAAAAAGCAACTGGATTAATTGATGTTGAAGGATATGCTTCAATAATAATGATTATGCTTATGGGATTTGGAATAATTATGCTTTCAATAGGAATTTTAGGAGAATATTTATGGAGAACATATGATGCTGCAAGGAGAAGACCACCATATATAATTGAAAAAGGAGATACAACAAAAGATGACTAAAATTCTAAAAAAAATGAAAGAAAATAAAAAAATAATAATAACATTATTTTTAATATGCATATTTTGTTATTATTTAACTTGGACAATTTCACAACCATTTAATTCATGTCCTGATGAAGGAATGAAATGGGACATATGTAAATATATTTATGAAAATAATAAATTACCACATGGTGAAGATGAAGCAATACGTAATCCTATATGGGGAATTTCTTATGGATTTCAACCAATATTTACATATATGATTGGTGCAGTTTTTATGAAAATTATTTCTATATTTACAACACATCAATTTGCATTAGTGATGGCAGCAAGGTTAGTAAGTACAATAAGTATGACATTAGTAATATATTTTACAATAAAGATATCGCAAAAATTTTTCAAAGGAATTTATAAGTATTTATTTATTGTATTCATAGCATTTCAGCCAATTACAGCATTTTTGGCATCGTATATAAATAATGATTCAACAGCATTGCTTGCAACAACAGTTATAATTTATTTGTGGATTTTAGGCTTAGAAAGTAATTGGAAAAATAAGCATTGTGTACTTCTTGGAATTGCAATAGGTTTTTGTACACTTACATATTATAATGCATATGGTTATATATTATGCAGTATTATTCTTTGTTTAATATCAGTAATATTAAATAAAATGAAAACAAAACAAATAATTCAAAAAGTACTAATAGTAGCAATTATGGCATTTTTAGTAGCTGGATGGTGGTTTATAAGAAATGCAATAATTTATAATGGAGATTTTTTAGGAATTAATGCTCAAAACGAATGTGGAGATAAATATGCTAGTGAAGAATATAAACCATCAACAAGACTCACAGTTCAAAGAAAAAACGAATCAATTATTAATATGTTAACAAAAGACAAATGGATAAATGTAACATTAAAAAGTTTTGTAGGAATATTTGGTTATAATTCTATGATAATGTCAAACAAAATATATTATTCATATTTTTTAATTTGGATAATTGGAATAATTGGATGTTTAATAAAATTTAAAGATTTGTTTATATATAATAAAGAAGAAAAAAATAAATATTTATTAAATTATATATTTATATTATCAATAATAATTCCAATAATTTTAAGCATTTATTATTCATATACTAGTGATTTCCAACCTCAAGGAAGGTATATAATGGGAATAATAATTCCATTTACATATTTTATAGTAAATGGAATACAAAAAATATTAGAAAAGTTTGTAAAATCTGAAAAAATTAGAAAATGCATTGTTTTAGTTATAATGTTATTAATAATTGTTATATCAATGAGGGCATTATTTGGATATATAATTCCAAGATATAAATAGAAAAGGGGAAAATAAAATGATAGGATTTAATGTACCAATTTTTATAGATGAATCTATAGAATGCATAAAAGAGGCAATAAATAAAAGAAAAATATGTGGAGATGGAGAATTTACAAAAAAATGTAGTGAATGGATGGAAGAAAAATTTAATTCACCTAAAATTTTATTAACAACATCATGTACATCTGCATTAGAGATGGCGGCTATTTTATTAGATATAAAACCAGGAGATGAAGTTATAATGCCATCATATACATTTGTATCAACAGCAGATGCCTTTGTAATGGTTGGAGCAAAAGTGATTTTTGTTGATGTTAATCCCAAAACGATGAATATAGATGAAAATGAAATTGAAAAAGCAATAACACCAAAAACAAAAGCTATTGTAGTAGTTCATTATGCTGGAATTTCACCTGATATGGACAAAATAATGGAGATATCAAAAAAATACAATTTGAAAGTTGTAGAAGATGCTGCACAAGGATTTATGGCAAAATATAAAGAAAAATATCTTGGAACAATTGGAGATATTGGATGCTATAGTTTTCATGAAACAAAAAATTACAGTATGGGTGAAGGTGGAGCAATATCAATAAATGATCCTAAATTAATAGAAAGAGCAGAAATAATAAGAGAAAAGGGAACAAATAGAAACAAATTTTTTAGAGGAGAAATCGATAAATATACATGGGTTGATTATGGTTCATCATATTTACCAAGTGAACTAAATTGTGCATATTTATACCCTCAACTAAAGATGGCTGAAAAAATAAATGAGGAAAGATTAGAGGCTTGGAATTATTATAAAGAAAATTTACAGGATTTAGAAGAAAAAGGAAAAATTACATTACAATTTGTACCAGATTATAGTAAACATAATGCACATATGTTTTATTTTAAAACTAGAAGTTTAGAAGAAAGAACAAAATTGATAAAATATTTAAAAGATAATGGTGTACAAGCGGTCTTTCATTATATTCCATTACATAATTCGCCTGCTGGAAAAAAGTTTGGGAAATTTAATGGAGAAGATAAATATACAACATTAGAAAGCGAAAAATTAATAAGACTTCCAATGTATTATGGAATTACAAAAGCTGACCAAGATGTAGTAATAAAAGAAATAAGAGAATTTTATAAATAGATTCTAATAGAAAAGGAAAAGAAAAATGAAAAAAGTTGTAATAATAGGAGCAAATAATTTTCAAATGCCTTTAATAAAAAAGGCAAAAGCTTTAGGATATGAAACACACGTATTTGCCTGGAAAGAGGGAGCTGTTGGAGCTAAATATGCAGATTACTTTTATCCTATAAGTATAGTAGAAAAAGAAGAAATATTAGAAAAATGCAAAGAGATTAAGCCAGATGCTGTGCTTTCAGTTGCATCTGACTTAGCAACAATAACGGTAAATTATTTAACAGAAAAATTAGGGCTTACAGGAAATAGTTTAGAATGTACAAAAATATCTACAAATAAATTTGAAATGAGGAATGCATTTAAAAAGTATGGTGTATCTGTTCCTAAATTTATAGAATTAAAAGATAGCAATGATATTTCTGAGATTAAAAATATGAAATTTCCAATAATAATAAAGCCTACAGACAGATCTGGTAGTAGAGCAATAACAAAGATTGAAAAATCGATTGATATTGAAAAAATAAATAAAGCAATTAGTGATGCAATAGATGTTTCTTTTGAAAAAGAGGCTATAGTAGAAGAATTTATAGAAGGACCAGAATTTAGTGCAGAAACAATTTCATATAGAGGAGAACATACATTATTAGCAATAACTAGAAAGCAAACAACTGGAGCACCACATTTTATTGAGACAGGACATATTCAACCAGCTGGACTTGATAAAGACATGATAGAAAAGGTAAAAAAAGAGATTTTTGAAGGCTTGGAAAGTTTGAAGATTGAAAATGGAGCAGCACATTCAGAATTTAAAATTACACCTAACGGAGATGTAAAAATTATAGAAATAGGAGCAAGAATGGGTGGAGATTGTATAGGTTCGGATTTGGTACAGATTTCTACAGGTTATGATTTTTTAAAAATGGTAATAGATGTAGCTCTTGGTAACAAACCAGATTTTAAAAAAGTTACAGAACCTAAAAAAGCAACTATAAAATTTATTTTTACAGAAGATGATATAAAAGAATTAGATAAAATAAAACAAGAACATCCAGATTATATTTATTATGAAAGCCCAATAGAAAAAATAAATTCTCATAAAATTATAGATAGTTCAACAAGATATGGATATTATATTTTATCTTTTTAGAAAGGAAAACTAATGGAAACAGAAAAGAAAAAAGCAAAAATTAAGGATATATTTATACTTCAGTTAGTTATTGCAATATATACTTTATCAACAGTATTTGCAAAATTTGCATCAGGACAAGAATTTCTATCTTTTGAATTTATATTGTTTTATGGAATTGAAATGGTAATATTAGGACTATATGCAATAATATGGCAACAATTAATAAAAAAATTTGATATTTCAGTTGCATATGCAAACAAAGCCATGGGTTTATTATGGTCAATAATCTGGGCAATATTAATTTTTAATGACACAATAACAATAAAAAATATAATAGGAGTAATAATTGTAATAGTAGGAACAATTATAGTAAATAGTGAAGATGAATAAATATGTGATTTTATTAATTTTAGCAGTTTTAGTAAGTTCAATTTCTCAAATAATTTTAAAGAAAAGTGCTTCTAAAAAATACAATTCAATATTTAGGGAATATTTTAATGTTTATGTAATATTAGGCTATGGATTAATGGTAATTTCGACAATTCTAGTTGTGTTAGGGTTGAAAGGTGTACAATATAAAAATCAACCAATTATTGAATCTTTAGGATATATATTTGTTATGATTTTAAGTAACTTGTTTTTAGGTGAAAAGATTACTAAAAAGAAAATAATAGGAAATTTTTTAATATTATTTGGAATAGTTGTTTATTATATATAAGTAGCAAAGATTAGAGTCTTGAAAATTTTTAAATAATGTGTTATAATAGTAAACATAACGTTATACACTTATGCATAAGGAGGAAAATTATGAGTAAATTAAAAAAGGACTATAACCCAAACGGAGAGCTTCGGGTTTATAGACTAGACGAAGAAGGAAAAGAATGGTTCTATTATGAGGATCAGGAAACCAATTTAACATTGAGAGCTATTACTATAGAGGAGAAAGATTTAGAAAAAGTTCAGCAAATAAATACAGAACTTTCTAAAGATGTTTTAAAAGAAGAAGTTTCTAAAATTGATAGAAGCAAGACAACTAATTGTGATTACGATATATGGATTGTAGAAAATCGAGTTGGAAAACTTATAGGTGCAATTGACGTAAGTTGCAATAGTGTTGGAGTTCTTGAAGTAAGCTATTATTTTAAGAATGATACAATGTTAAAGTCGTATGAAACAATGTTGAAAAAGGCATTGAATAATCTTGGGAGATATATGGAAATAGGAATTGATCATCGTACAATTAAGATTATTGAACCATTATATATAGCATCATAGATTACTCATAAACTTTCATCTGGTATCGAAATTATTTCGGTACCAGATTTTTTTATATTCAAAATATCGAAAAACAATAAAAAAGTATTGACAATTAATAATAAATAGTATAAACTGATGCAAAAGAAAAGGAGATGCATTATATGAAAAAAATGTTATATAGCAGTTTATTACTAAGTATATTAATGTCAATACTTTTTTGGCATAGAGAGCCAGGAATATCAGTTGTATTATTCGTAGTTCCAACATTACTAGTAATATATTTTAATTTAAAACAATCACAAAAAATAAAAAATAAAAAAGGAATTTATTGGTGCATACCAATTATATTATTAAGCTTAACTTACTTTATATTTAACAATACATTATTTCAAGGATTGAATATACCAATAATATTAGCCTTAATAATTATAATGTGTATGGACATGACAGAAACACAATTATCTGATACCAGATTTATAAGAAATGTAGTATCAAAAATATTTAAACCATTTTCTAATTTTAAAAAAGTATTAGGAATAGTAAAAGTAAAAGAAAAAATAAAAGAAGAAAAACAAAATGAAAAAATAGTCTTTATAAAAAAATTATTGAAATCTTTAATAATAGCCGTTCCACTTCTTTTAATTGTAATTTCACTATTATCAGAAGCAGATAGTGTATTTGAAAATATATTTCATGAGATTCCAAATTATTTTTCTAAGCTTTTTTCAAGTGTAACAGCTGCAGATATTTTTTGGAGAATTATTTGGATTATATTTAACTTTTTCTACATTTCAGGTTTTATATTAATGTTTATAAATGAAGAAAAAAAGCAAGAAACAAGAACAGAAAAAGACAAAACTCAAAAAATAAGCACATTTACCCAAAACACAATATTAGTATCACTAAATCTAATATATTTAATTTTTAGTATTATACAATTTAAATACTTATTTATAAATGCAGGAAAAACAGCAGACTTTGATTATGCCCAATATGCAAGAACAGGATTTTTCCAATTAATGATGGTGTCATTAATAAATTTTGGAATATTAAAAATAGGAAAAGTAGAGCAAAAAGAAAAATTAAACACAATGTTAAAAATAACAATGATAGTGTTTACTTTAGTAATAATAATATCAGCAATATTTAGAATGTATTTATATGAACAAGCTTATGGTTACACATATTTAAGATTATTTGTATATTTTGTTTTAGCTACAGAAATTTTAATATTAATACCAGTAACAATGAATTTATTAGGAAAAAATTTAAATACCTTCAAGATATCATTAAAAATAATAGTAACTATGTATGCTATTTTAAATCTAATAAATATAGATTCAATAATAGCTTCAAAAAATATAAATAGATATTTAAATGATATGGAAAATAAAAAATTAGATGTATATTATATAATGAATTCAACTGGTACAGATGCAATAAAAGAAAAAATAAAAATCTTAAATCAAAGCTCAGAAGGATTATCAATAACAGCACAAGCACGTTTAAATGATATAAAAAGAGAAACTAAAATTTATTTAAATGGTAATAAAAAATATTATCAAAACAAAAATATGAAATGGCAAGAATTTAATTTATCAAAAAATAAAGCAAAAGAAATATTAAAATATATAGATTTAACTTCTAATGAAGTTGATGAATTTAATTATTAGAAAAAGGAGAAAATTATGAAAATATCAGGAAAAAAGGGAATAGCCGTTATATTAAAAACGATTTTAATAATTATATTTGTAGTGTGTATTTTATCTATGGCTATTACACCAATCTTTTTAAAACAAGGAGCAATAACAAAAGAAAAATTAGGTGCAACAATTATATGTATATATATTTCAAGTATTCCAGCACTTATTATGTTATATCAATTTATAAAAATATTTGGGCAATTAGAAAAAGAAAATATATTTAATAAAGCAATAGAAAAAAGATTTTTAATTTCAGCAGTTTCTTCTATAATTATAGGAATAATATATTTTATAAATACATTATTAATTCCTAGTGAGGTAGTGGGGCTAGAAGTAACAGCAATTATTGTGTATGTATTTTTCTCAGTAATAACAGCAGTAATATTTTTAATGTTTGGAATTGGATTAATGATATTAAGAGAAATTTACAAAACAGCAATTGAAAATAAAGAAGAAAATGATTTAACAATATAAGGGGGAAAAGTTATGGCAATAATTGTTAATTTAGATGTTATGATGGCGAAAAAAAAAATGTCATCTAATGAATTGGCACAAAAGATAGGAATAACAACGGCAAATCTTTCTATATTGAAAACTAATAAAGGTAAAGCGATTAGGTTTTCTACTTTAGATAAAATATGTGAAGTATTAGAGTGTACTCCAGGAGATATTTTAGAATATAAGAAAATGGATTGAAATATATAGTAAAAATATGGTATAATATTATTAGTCTTTAATCCTTATTAAGCAACACATGGGTAAGACATATATTAATTAAGGAGGTTTTCGTATGAAAATATTTCACAAAGAAGAAAATGGAAAGGAAGTTGTTTTTGTCCAAGAAAGAGATGTTTTTTATTTTATTAGAGAAAATCGGAAGATACCGTCAATTATCTTAGAAGAGTACTATAAAGATGGAGTTAAACCAGTTGATGCTGATTTAAGTGAATTCATTAAATTAGATAGTGAGGAAGCAGTGAGATTTTTTAAAGAAAAAGATTATATAATTGATTATGATCAATATAAAGATTTTACTGTAAAGCAGTTAGAAAGAAAAATAAAGAAAACTGATAAAGAAACTCAAAAATTAGAAAAGAAAATAAAAAACTATGCTGAGGCTGGTGAAGATATTGATAAAATAGCCACAGAGGTAGAAAAATCTTACGATATGGAATATTTTAGAGAGACGTTGTTTCTACTAAAAGAGTTAAAAGAAGAAAAGACAAAAATAAAAATTCCTGACTTTGCTTAAATAAGCCGTCGGAATGAGATAAAAGAAGCTTTACTTAAATAAGTTAAGCTTCTTTTTTTATGAAATTCCCTTGACAAATAAAGTTTACAGTTGTAAACTAATAATGCCAAACGAAAGGAGAAAAAATGGAAAATAAATATAACATAACAGATGCAGAATTAGAAATAATGAAAGAACTATGGGAAAATAAACAACTATCACTAAATGAATTAACAGAAAAATTAAATGAAAAAGAACCTAGAAATAAAAATACAATAAAAACACTATTATATAGATTAATTGAAAAAGGTGCAGTAAAATCCATAAATAAAAATCAAAAAGAAAATAAATTTAAAGCAAATATTTCAAAAGAAAAATATCTGAAAAAAGAAAATCAAAGTTTTTTAAATAAATTATATAATGGCAATACCAGTAATATGCTATTAAACTTTGTAGAAAACAAAGAAATCTCAAAAGAAGAATTAAAAAAATTAATAGAAATGATAGAGGATTAAAAAATGATAGAAAAAATTTTAATATATATACCCAAAATAATAGAGCATACATATATAGCAAAAGCATTTTATAATGTGCTATATATGTCAATATTAGCAATTATTGTAGGACTTGTAATATATTTAATACAAGAAATATTAGACAAAAAAATCACTCCAAAATGGAAAATAACTTTATGGTTAGTGTTATTAATAGCTTTGATAGTACCAATTAATAATAGTTCAAAATATCAAAATAATAATTGGTTATTAGAAACTTTGCAACCTATACAAAATATATCTTTCAAAAAAGAAGTTCAAGATAAAGAAGCTTTATACAATTCATATATTCAAAAAGAAGACACTAATTATCAAGATTATAAAAAAGTGAGAAGCACTAAGTATAATGCATATATAAAATACACGATATTTGATATTGTGTTACCAGTTTTATGGGGAATTGGTATAGTGTATATAATATTTAAAAATATAATTATAAAAATAATTATAGCAGTTACTAGTAAGAAAAACAAAACAGTAAATGAAAGATATAATACTATTTTAGAAGAATGTAAAAACAAATTAAAAATAAAAAGAAAAATAAGATTAGTTAATCAAAAGAATAAAGAAACACCGGCTATTTATGGAATAGTAAATCCTAAAATTTTAATAAATGAAGAATTTTTAGAAAAATATTCAGATGAAGAAATTTCATATATGTTTATGCATGAACTTTCACATTATAAAGGCTTTGATTTGTATTTAAACTTTCTACTAAAAATAATAAATACTATTCATTGGTTTAATCCATTTTGTTATATATTTTTCAAAAGAATTAGACAAGATATTGAATTAAAAGCCGATAGTATAGCAATAAAAAATTTAAAAGCAGAAGACAACAAAAACTATGCATTAACAATAATAAAGGTGTTAGCAAATAGAAATTATAAAAGTTATGAAACAGAAGTATTAAATCTAATTGGAATACAAGATGACAATCAAAGAAGAATATATATGATAAAATTTGCACCGAAATTTAAAGAAAAAGTAATTAGACTTTCACTTCTTTCTATTTCACTAATTTCGTCATTATTGATAATATTCTTTATAGGAAAATATACAAAAATAGAAAATGACCCATTTGATTTTAATTATGAAGATATGGTTCCATATAAAGTTGAATATATAGGAGATTTTAACAAAGTAAAAACTTTAGTAAAAAAATTAAGTTTAGGTAGATATGTAAAATATATGGAAATTCCAAGAACAGAAGATACAAAAGGAAGAAATATAAAAATTGAATATTTTACTTATGGAAATAAAGAAACAGAACCAGTCTTTTATGAATTTTTAGAACTACCAACTGAAAGAAAAGAGGAAATATTAAAGAAAAATGCAATTACGATATTAAGTCTAGTAGAAAATAGTAATTCAGTAAAATTTATAATAAAAGAAAGTCCAAATTATGATGCAAAAACAAATACTGAAAAAGAGTTTACAAGAGAAGAATTAAAGGAGGCAATACATGAAAATTAAAAAAAGATATATAATTATACCAATAGTTATAGCGATTTTAATAGTAGCAATAGGTGCAGGTATTGTGTTACTAGATAGAATAAGCCAAAAGAAACAAATAGAAAAAGATGAAAAAAATTATGGCAATAATTATCAAAAGTTAAATTTTGATTATACATATACAGAAAAGCCAGATAGAATATTATATAAACCAAAAGAAAGAGATGTGTTTTATATATTTGATAAAACAGATGAAAATTACTCTCACTTGTTAGAAGTTGCAGAAGATAGAATGTATTATTCTCAAGCAGACGATTTCAATTTGACTTGTTTTACACCTGATTCTATGAATAGAATAATGTCTTCTGGTGAGAATTATATAATTTTTGATTATGATACTGAAAAAGAGCAAAAGACAATTATTTTTAAATTTAAAGATAATAATAGATTACAGAGATTGGTTAGTTATTTGTGTGAATTTAGAAAGAGCTATAGTAGAGATGAACTTGGAAAAGATGAGTTTACTTATGAGAGAACTTCTGGGTATGTGTATATGACTCGTTCTATATATGATGATTAAATATTATAAAATTTATTGACAATATTTTTGTGGAATTATAAAATAGATGTATAAATTTTAGGAGATGGTTTTATGGAAAATAAGAAAGTTATTATTGGTGCTTTAGTAGCAGTTATACTGGTTGTAGTAGCAATTGTGGTAGCGGTTGTATTAATAAATAAAAATGCTACAAAACCAGAGGATGTTTTTAGCGATTTTATTTCAAAAGTTAATGATAAAAATTATGAAGAGATGTATAATTTAATATCAGAAAGTTCTAAAGATGAGATATCTGAGGAAAATTTTATAACTAGAAACAAGAATATTTACGAGGGAATAGATGCTTATGATATAAAAGTAGATATTTCTGAAGTTACTAAAGAAAATGGAGTATATAAAATTGCATACAAAGAAAGTATGTCAACTTCAGCTGGAATTATTGAATTTGATAATACAGCAAAGCTTGTAAAAGAAAACAAAGAATATAAGTTAAAATGGTCTTCAAGTATGATTTTTCCAGAGTTAAGAGATACAGATAAAGTTAGAGTTTCAACAATCTCTGCTAGTAGAGGTGAGATTTTAGATAGAAACGGAGAAAAATTAGCACAAAACGGGTATATTTCAACAGTTGGAATTGTTCCGGGAAAACTAGGAGAAAATAAAGATGAAAGTATTTCAAAAATATCTGAATTAACAGGAGTTTCAGTTGATTATATAAATAAACAACTTTCAGCATCATATGTAAAAAATGATACCTTTGTACCAATCAAAAAAGTTTCTGCAAGTAATAATGAATTAAAAGATAAATTATTAGAAATATCCGGAATAAAAATAACAAGCACAGCATCTAGAGTATATCCATTAGGAGAAGAAACAGCTCATTTAATTGGTTATGTTCAAGCAATAAGTGCTGATGAATTAAAAGCAAAAGAAGGAAAAGGTTATAGCTCTAGTAGTATAATAGGAAAAGCTGGTTTAGAACAAGCATATGAAGATACATTGAGAGGAATAGATGGAACTGAAATTTATATTATAGATGAAAATGGAACAAGATTAAAAACACTTGCAAAACAAGATAAAAAAGATGGAACTGATGTTAAACTTACAATAGATAGTAATATACAAAAACAATTATATTATCAAATGAAATCAGATAAAGGATTTTTTGTAGTTATGAATCCAACTACAGGTGAGTTATTAGCAACAGTAAGTACGCCATCATATAATTCAAATGATTTTGTATTAGGATTATCTCAATCACAATGGGATGAATTAAATAATGATGAAAGTAAACCATTGTATAACAGATTTTTACAAAGTTATTGTCCAGGTTCAACATTTAAACCAATCACAGGAGCAATTGGATTAACAACAGGAAAAATAACAACAGATACAACCTTTAACTACTCAGGCTTAAAATGGCAAAAAGACTCAAGTTGGGGAAATGATTATGTAACAACATTAACAGCTTACAGTGGAGCAAAAAATGTAGCAAATGCGATAATACATTCAGATAATATCTTTTTTGCACAAACAGCAATGCAAATTGGAAAAGAAACATTTTGTTCTGAATTAGACAAATTAGGATTTAATGAAGACATTGACCAAACAATAAAATTCCCATTAACCTTCAAAAAATCTCAATATTCAAATTCAGAAAAAGCAAACTGGTCTGAGAAAAAATTAGCAGATTCAGGTTATGGCCAAGGAGACATATTAGTAAACCCAATACATATGGCATCAATTTACTCAGCTTTTGCAAATAATGGAAGTATGGTAAAACCATATATAGAATACGAAAATGGAAAAACAGAAATTTTAAAACAAGATGTATTCACAGCAGAAACTGCAAACGCAATAAAAAATGATTTAATACAAGTTGTAGAAAATCCAGAAGGAACAGCAAATGATATGAAAGTATCAGGAGTCACAATAGCAGGAAAAACAGGAACAGCAGAACTAAAAAATTCAAGTACAGACACTCAAAGTGGTACATTAGGTTGGTTTGATTGCTTTACTGTTAATTATTCAAATGGAAATGATATGCTTATTATCGGTATGGTAGAAAATACTCAAAATAATAGCAGTGGTGGAAGCCATTACGTTATAAAGAAAATCAAGAGTTTATTTGTGAAATAAAAAAGGGAAAAGGGGACGCCCTTTTTTTCCCTATTAATTAGTGGAGAAAAGTTTGAAAAATAATTGTAAAATACAATATTTTTAATAAAATTTTGTGCCTTGAAAGAGAGGAATGACAGAAAATATGAGTAAAGAAGAAGATTGGAAAGAACTGGAAGAATGGCAAGATAAGCAAAATGAAATAAAACGAAAAAATAATGTAAGAGAATTTAAAACAAAAGAATATAGAGGCACAGAAATATTTACTAAATTAATAAGTAAATTATTAGGCTCTGTTTTTTCAATATTTGTAATAATATTTATAATTGCAGTTATAGTTTCATTGTTTTATATAAAAAGTTTATTTGGAATTTATGCATCTGTTAATGTAAAGAAACAATTGAAAAGTGAATATAGAGGACAAAAATTTGTAGTTGTAAATGATTATGGTAAAGATATTGAAAAAGATAATGGACAATTTTTAATGAGTCCTAAAAACAATAAAAATATAATATTTAAAGTAGAAAAAGGTTCAGTATATATGGTAGATGATTATTCTGAAAATAGATTAAAATATTGTATAGAAAATTGTACTGATAAATCATTAATATCTGATTTAAATATTGAACAAGGAATAAAAGAAGGCTATAATACTGATTTTTTAAAATATGAAGTTTATATTGATATAGAAAATTACGATGAATTAGAAAATGCATGTAATAAAGCTTATAATATAGTTAAATATCTAGAAAAACAAGACAATAAAATGTATGAAGCAATTACAATAAGAAATAAAAAAATAGACTATTATAGTTCATTAAATTGTAACGGACTATCATCAATTGAAAAGGAAATATATAAAGCAAAATACGAATATATTAATATATTAAAAGAAAAAAACAACCAGCAAGAATTAAATAAAATAAGCCAAGTAGAAATTGAAAATATTTGGAGACCAAAACAACTTGAAATAATATTAAATGGTACAAATGCTAAATTGTACAATGATGAAAATGCAAAACTTTATTATTATACAGATGAACAAAAATATAAAATTACAGGAATAGGAAATGTTTTGCTTAAAAGTATTGATTCAGTAGAAATTTTAAAGATAAATAAAGATCTTGATTATGTTAGAAAAATAAGATATAAAAATAAAATTTATAAAGTTAAGCAAGAAGATACTTCTAAAGAAAATAAAAGTGACACTGTTTATGTTGGTGGTACTTTGGAAGAATTTGTAGAAAAATTTGAAGCTAAGATAAATTATGATTTTGAAAATAAGAGAGTTTATTTGGAAATATTTTAAATAAATTCATAAAGACTGGAGGCAAAAATGAAAAAAATATTATTAGTAGAAGACAATGAAACAATAATAATGGGGCTAAAATATTCCTTAGAACAAGAAAACTTCCAAGTAATATCAGCTAAAAGTGTAGCAGAAAGCAAAGAAAAAATAAAGCAAGAAAAAATAGATATAGTATTACTAGATGTATCATTACCAGATGGAAACGGATTTGATATATGCAAAGAAATTAAAGAAAAACAAGATATACCAGTAATATTTTTAACGGCACAAGATGAAGAAACAAGTGTTGTCTTAGGCTTGGATTTAGGTGCAGATGATTATATAGTAAAACCATTTAGAACAAGAGAACTAATATCAAGAATAAAATCAGTATTAAGAAGATACGGGCAAAAAGAAGAAAAAGGTAATATAATTCAATATAAAAATATAAAAATAGACACAATAGCAGCAAAAGTATATAAAGATAATGAAGAAATAATATTTACAAGTTTAGAGTATAAAATATTATTAATGCTATTTACAAATCAAAACAAATTAATTACAAGAGAACAATTATTAGATAAAATATGGGACATTGCTGGAAATTTTGTTAATGATAATACTTTAACAGTTTATATAAAAAGAATAAGAGAAAAATTAGAAGATGAAACTATTATAAAAACAGTAAGAGGACTTGGGTATAGAATAGGGGATTAATATGAAAATATTTGAAAATAAAAATATAAAATACTTAATAATACCAATGATAATTTTAACAATAACAGCAAGTATAGCAATAACAATTCAAACAATAAAACAATACAAAACTGTAACAATAACATTAAACGAAAAAATAGCTGAAATAATGGGAAAAATAAGTGAAAGCAATCCAGAAATAGATAGTAGAGAAATAATAGAAATATTAAATTCAGCTAAAAATACGGAACAATATGAAAAAGGACAAAAAGAATTATCAAAATATGGAATTGAAATAGATAAAATAAATTCTATCAAATTAATTGAAAATCAAATGAAAACAAATTTAAAGCTAAACATATTAATAATAGTATTATTTAGTATTTTATGGATGACTATTATTGTTCTATACTTAAGAAAAAGAGATAAAAAAATCAAGCAAATCACAAATTACATAAACCAAATAAAGAATAAGAAATACGACTTAAATATTGAAGAAAATACAGAGGATGAATTAAGTAATTTAAAAAATGAATTATACAAGATAACAATAATGTTAAAAGAAGAAAGTGAAATATCAAAAAAAGACAAAGAAAATCTAAAAATGTCTGTTGAAGATATTTCGCATCAATTAAAGACACCACTAACATCAATAACTATAATGCTTGATAATTTAAAAGATAATCCAAACATGGAAGAAAAGACAAAACAGAAATTTATATTTGAAATAAGCAAACAAGTTGAATGGATTAATTGGTTAGTTATATCAATGCTAAAATTATCAAAATTAGATGCAAATGTAGTACAGTTCTATGATGAAAAAATAAACTTAAATAAATTTATTGGTGAAATAATCAAAAACTTAGAAATACCAATAGAAGTAAAAAATCAAAAAATCATTATTGATGGAAATGAAAATGTTTCATTTATTGGAGATTATAAATGGCAACAAGAAGCAATTACAAATATTATAAAAAATTGTATAGAACATAATGCAAATAACGGAACAATTTATATTAATTATGAAGAAAACAGCTTATTTACAAAAATAACAATACGAGATGAAGGAGAAGGTATATCAAAAGAAGATTTAAAACATATATTTGAAAGATTTTATAAGGGTAAGAATTCATCTGAAAATAGTGTTGGGATAGGACTTGCATTAGCTAAAAATATTATTGAGAAAAATAATGGTATGATAAATTGCAAATCTGAACTTGACAAGGGAACAGAGTTTGTTATTAAATATATGAAGTAAAAATAATTTTATCAAAAAACATAAGAATAATGAGGAAAACAAATGGAAAAATATTTTAGTAATAAAGATTATAGAATGTTATATTATGATAGCTTTTTTAAAACATTTGCAAATAGTATATATGCAGTATTTACACCTGTTATTTTATATAAAGCAGGTGTAAGTGTAACAATGATAATATTTATATTTATGGTTCAATTTTTAGTTATGGGCATATTCTCGCCACTAGCGGGAACTCTTTTAAAGAAAATTGGACCTGCAAATACTAAATTTTTAAGTTATATATTAAAAAGTATAAGTATGTTACTAGTACTTGTAGTTGATACAAACATATATTACTATTTAGCAATATCAATTATACAAGGATTAAGCGGAGCAGCAAATAATCCGTTAAATACATATATTCCAAGTAAAATTGTTGATGAAAAATTTAGAGGAAGATTTAACAGCTGTTCATACATTTTAAGATGTTTTTCTAGTATTATAGGTTATGTATTTGCAGGAACATTTTTAATAAAAGATAATAATTTAATTATTGTATTATCTGTATTTATGTCTTATCTAATTGCATATATAGCATTAGCACAAATAGATAAAAACAAATTACAATATGAAGTTAAAGCACCATTTAAAGAAAGTTATAAATATTTATTTAAAAAAAGTGAAAATACAAAATTAAAAATAGTAAGTGGTTTAAGAGGTTTTATAATAATAGAAAGATTAATAGCAGTTCCATTATATTTATACATATCAGTAAATAATTTAAAGACATTTACATCACTTTATATAATTTCTACAATTGTAGAACTATTAAGTTTGTTTATAACAGGTGAAAAATTAGATAAAAATCGTGAAAAAACATTTAATATTATATCAATAATAAGAGGAGTTACAACAACTGTATTTTTATTTGCCAAAAATATGTATGTGCTAATGATAAATCAATCTGTGTATAAATTAGTTGATGATGTATATGATTCTTCATATTGTGCATTACAACAAAGCAAAGTTGAAAATGACAATAAAGATACTATGCTACTTTCCATTGTACATGAAATTAGCCTATGTTTATGGGAATTTTCAATTTTATTAGTATTCTTAATTATTAGCGTAGTAAATGTAGAAGCAACCTTTAAGTTTATGTTTTTGTGTTCACTATGGGTATTGTTTTTGAACGCTATATTAATAAAAAAATGGAATAATAATTCGAAATAAGAAAGAGGTAAAAAATGAATATAGGAATAGATATAGATAATGTAATATCAAACTTTAATGAGGTACTAAAAGAAGAATTTTTAAAACATGATAAAGAACTAAGAAATACAGGAATAGTAAATCCTAATTTATATGTGACACAAGGAATGTTTGACTGGAGTGAAGATGAAATATGGGGATTTTATTTAGAAAACATAGGAAGAATAGCAAAAAGCTTAGAAGTAAAACCAGGAGCCAAAGAATATATTGATAAACTAAAAGAAGATGGACACATGATTGTAATTATTACAGGAAGGGACAATGGAGATTATGCAGATCCATGGAATATAACAGAAAATTGGTTAAAACAAAAAGAGATAAAATATGACAAATTAATAATAACAGATGCTTATAAAAATAATAAACATGCCAAAACAGAGAAATGTTTTGAAAACAATATTGATATAATGATTGATGATTCGATACATAATTGTATGGATTGTATAGAAAACAATATAACAACACTTTTAATGGACACTCCATATAATAGAGTAGAAAAAGACATGATTAGAGTAAATAACTGGGAAGAAGTTTATGAATTTATAAAAAATTATAAAAGAAAAAAAATAAATGTAATACTAGATACAGATACATATAACGAATGTGATGATCAATTTGCATTAGCATATTTATTAAAAAATCAAGATAAATTTAATATTGAAGCGATTACAGTGGCACCATATTTTCATAGTAATAAAAAAGAAAAAATAGAAGACACAACAGAAAAAAGTTATAATGAAATCTTAAAAATATGTAATTGGTTAAATTTTAAAACAAAAAATAAAGTATTTAAGGGTTCAACGAATTATGTATGTAATGGATACAATGAAAATAATGAGGCAGTTGACAAAATTATAGAAATAGCAACTAAAAATAAAAAGACATATATTCTTGCAATTGGAGCGATTACTAATGTTGCAGTTGCTATAAAAAAAGCACCGGAGATTATAAAAAATATAGAAATAATATGGCTAGGTGGGAATAGTTTTTTGACTAAAGATAATAATGTGGAGTTTAACTTTAGACAAGATGTACAAGCTGTTAAAGAAGTGTTTGAATCAAAAGTAAAATTGACTGTAATTCCGTGTAAGAATGTAGCTTCAAATTTAACAACTTCAATATATGAATTAGAATATTTCTTAAAAGGTAAAAGTGAATTATGTGATTATTTATGCCAAAGATTTTACAATGATACATACCATGGAATTGAAGAAAGAAGAATTATTTGGGACATAAGTGTTATTGCATATATGATAAATAGAACTTGGTTTAAAACAGAACAAATTAGTTGTCCAATTATAAAAGAAGATGCATCTTATGAACTAACAGAGAATAGACATAATATCACATTTGTAAATTATTTAAGTGCTAACAAAATTTATAGCGATTTATTTGAAAAATTAGTAAAGGAGTAGATATTAATGCAAAAATTTAATTACCATACACATACAAGAAGATGTGGACATGCTGATAATAATATGTCAGATGAGGACTTTGTAAAAGAATTTATAAAAAAGGGATTTATGAAAATAGCATTCACAGACCATTGCCCAGAAAAAGAAGAAATAGATCATAGAACTAACATGAGAATGAAATACAATGAAAAAAATGAATATTTAGATAGTATCAAAAGCTTAAAAGAAAAATACAAAAACAAAATAGAAATAGAGACAGGATTTGAAATTGAATACTTGCCTGGACAAGAAGAAAATTTATATGAACTAAAAAATGAAACAGACAAATTAATTTTAGGACAACATTTTATATATGGTGGAAAAAATGAATTGAAATGTTTTAGAAAACATGATTTTACTAATGAAGATATTTTAAAATATGCTGAATATATAAAAACGGCAATAGAAAAAAAAATACCAAATATAATAGCTCATCCAGATATATATATGTTAAATAGAAATAATTTTGGAGAAGCAGAAGAACAAGTGGCTAGAATAATATGTAGTACGGCTGAAAAATATGGAATACCAGTAGAAATTAATTTATCTGACCCAGTTATGTATATAAGAAAACAAAAAGAAAAAGTAGAGTATCCATGTAAAGGATTTTGGAAAATTGCATCTGAATACAAAAATTTAAAAGTTTTATATGGAATTGATGCGCATTGGAGAGAACAAATTGAATTATACGAAAAAGCAGTTGAATTAGCAAATGAAATTATTGGAAAAGATATCATAAGTAAACTACATTTTTGCAATGAAAATTTAGAGATTTAAGGAGAAAATATTTTATGAAATTAACATTAGAAAAAGCAAGAGAAATGTTGGAAGAAGTAAGAAAAAAATCAACAGATGACCGTTGGATTAATCATTCAATTTGTGTAGGAAATACAGCAGGAAAGATTGCAGAAAAATTAAAATTAGATGTAAACTATGCAAAAACACTTGGGTATATACATGACATAGGAAGAGGAATAGGAGACTCAAAAGATCATGTAATGAATGGATATTATTATTTAAAAGAATTAGGCTATGATGATGAATATGCAAATATTTGCCTAACACACTCTTATTTAAATAATGATATTTATTGTACAGCAGGAGGAATTCCAACAGATATACCATTTAGAACAGAATTTATAAAAAATCATGAATATACAATATATGAAAAAATAATAAATTTATGTGATTTAATGTGCACAGATATTATTATGACAGTTGATAAGAGATTGATTGACTTAATAATTAGAAGAGGTGCACATGAAAACACACAATATCATATAAAAGAAACATATAAATTAAAACAATATATAGACGAACAATTAGGATTTAATCTTTATGATTTATTTCCTAGTATAAAAGATAATTTATAGATGATTACTGGAATGTTTTGATTTTTTGTTAGAGGAATAGGAAAAGTAAAATGATATTTGAGAAAGAAAAAATAGAAGAAGCATTAAAATATTATTCAATAAAAGATAATAATTACAAAGAAAAATGCAATAAATGTATAAATGAAATAACAAAAGATGAAAAAATATATAAAAAAGCAAATGAAATATATGAAATCTTATATATTGATAAAACAGGAAAATTAATAGAACTATGGAAAGAAAAAGATATAAATTTATTATTTGGAGAAAAAGTAAATCCATTTATAACTAATGTATTGTTATTATTAGGTTATGAGTATCATAAAGAAAATATCAAAAAATATAAATTTGATGATGAACAAATACAAATTCAAAAACAAAGAGTAAGAGAATGCTTGTTAAATGATATTGTAAATAAACATTATGAAGGAATTAGAATTTCACAGATGCTATGGGGAACATATTTTATAAATGGACTATTATTAGAAACTGGCAGATTGCAATTTGAACCAATTAATAATAGTAAAATTAAAATACATATACCAGAAGGAAAAAAATTAATAATTGATGATGTAAAAGAATCTTTGAAAAATTCAAAAATATTACTAAAAAAATATTATAATATAGAAAATGCTCAATATGTTTGTGAATCATGGCTTTTAAGCAAAGAAATTGCAGATATGTTAGATGAAAAATCTAATATTATAAAATTTCAAAAACTATTTGATATAAAACCTTCAAAAAACGGAATAGACGATATTTTGAATTTTGTATTTAAATTAAAAAAATGTGAAAATTATGATGAATTATCAGAAAATACTAGCTTGCAAAAATGTATAAAAGAATTTCTAAAAAATGGTGGAATAATATACGAAGGATATGGAGAATTAAAAAATAAACAATAAAAAAATGATTGTAATGGATTTGGATGGAACACTATTAAATAAAAAAAAAAGACTGTAACAGAAATATCAAAAGAATATTTAAAACAAAGGAGAAAAAAAGATGGAACAAGAAAATAGAAAATACATAGCAATAATTGCATTTTTAAGAAAATTTTTAAACGTATTCTTTTCACTATTTTTTAATATATACATTTTAAAAATAGTAAATAATGATATGAACTTTATATTAAAATACACAATTTATTCAGTATTTTTAAGTGTTATATTGGAATACATATTATTAAAGATAATCAATTCAAAAAATGCAGGTATAATATACAGATCAAGTTTTGTACTAAGTGCAATAAGCATTTTTTTATTAATAATATTTAAAGAAAATATAGTTAAATATATATATTTATTTAAAACATTAGACACAATGAAATCTTTATTTTATGCAGTACCATATGAACTTATTATAATAGGTTCAAACACGAATAAATCAATGAGCAGTTATTTAGCAAACTTAAATATTCTTGAAAATATTACAGCAATATTAACACCAATGTTTTCAGGATTTATAATAGAAAAATTTTCATACAATGTACTATTTATAACTTTAGGATTAGAAACACTATTAATTATTGCAATATCAATGAAAATTAAAGACTTTACAGTACAAGATAGTAAAATGAAAATAAAAGAATTTTGGAAAATAGCTAAAGAAAAAACTCACTTAAAAGACATATATAAATGTATGTTTTTCAGAAGAATATCATCACAAGGAGCAATGACAGAATTACTACCTATTGTATTATTTTTAAGATTAGGCACAGAAATGAGCTTTGGAAGTTATAATACATTATTTGCAGTAATATCAATTATTTCTTTACAAATTTTAAAAATAATAAATAGTAAAAAAGTAAATAAAAAATTTTATCCATATATGGCTATAATCATTTTTGTTTCTTCATTATTGGTGGTATTTAATTCAAGTTTTGTAACACTATTGATTTATTATATATTAATGAATTCTTTTGGAACTATAATAGAATCAGAATCATGTAGTGCAATTTATTCATCTATTAAAGTTGATAATCTAGAACAATATAGAAAAGAACATATGATGGTATTTAATATATACATGTTTGTGGGACAAGTTATAAGTTATAGTTTAGTATATGTCTTATATAATTATTTTTATAATGTAAATATACTTTCAATATCAATTTCAATATTGATGTTCTTCTTGATAATAGCTACAATTTATTTAAGAAAAAACGAACAATATTTATATGACAATAATTAATGAATTAGACAAAGCAAGCAAAAAGTAGTGCATTTTTAAAACAATTATGCTATAATAAAAAAAGTAAAGTAATTAATATTTTAAACTATGACCAAATGAGATAAGGAGAAGTGTGAATGATTAATTTTACAAATTGTAAAGAAGAATTAAATAATTATAAAGGTTCAGAAAAGAAAAAAACACTGATATATGATGGAAAAAAATACTTAGTAAAATTTCCTGACCCAATAAGAGAAAAAAACAAAAATATTTCATATATAAATAATGCATTTTCAGAGTATATAGGAAGCAATATTTTTAAAATGGTAGGATTTCCAACTCAAAATACAATTATAGGAGTATACAAATACAACGAAAAAGAAAAAATAGTATGTGCGTGTGAAGATTTTACAAATTCCAATAAAGTTTTATATGAATTTGAGAATCTTGCATTAAGTACAAATCCAGACAAAAAGATAGAAACAGAATTAACTGATATTTTAAATGTCTTAGATGAAAATAATATAATTAATATACCAAAAATAAGAGAAAAATTTTGGGATATGTTTGTTATAGACAGTTTGATAGGAAATACAGATAGACACAATGGAAACTGGGGTTTTTTAGTAGATATTAAAACAAATAAAATAGAATTTGCACCAATATATGATTGTGGTTCATGTTTAAATCCTATGATAGATGATGATGAAATAAAAAAACTACAAGATAATGATATAAAAAATTTAGCAATAAATTGCTATTCTTGTCTAAAAGAAAATGGTAAAAAAATAAATTATATGACATATATAAAGGAATGCAAAAATGAAGAATGTAATAAAGCTATTTTAAGAGTATTTAAAAATATAAAAATAGATGAAATAAATAAATTTATAGATGGAATTTCTTGTATGTCTAATGAAAGAAAAGAATTTTATAAGAAGATAATTAATATAAGATATAAAATAATTAAAGAAGTTTACAACAAAATAAATAATGAAAAGATTGATACGTAGCAAGTATCAATCTTTTTTATATAATAAAAGTGACAAAATTTATAGTCAAAAAGTCACTTAAAAGTCACTTTAAAAACTTATACTAAATATAACAAAAATCCAAGAGGGGGAAAAAATATGGAAATATTAAAAGTTGAAAACTTAAACAAAACTTATGGAAAAGGAGAAAATCAAGTAAAAGCAGTAGATAACATATCATTCTCTGTTGAAAAGGGAGAGTTTGTTGCTATAATAGGAGCTAGTGGAAGTGGAAAATCAACACTATTACATTTAATAGGAGGAGTAGATAGACCAACATCAGGAAAAGTTTATATAGATGGAAAAGATATATACACTTTAAATGATGACAATCTAGCAATTTTTAGAAGAAGACAAGTAGGATTAATTTATCAATTTTATAATTTAATACCAGTATTAAATGTATCTGAAAATATAACTTTACCAACAAAATTAGATGGTAGAAAAGTAAATGAGGCTAAATTAAATGATTTATTAAAAACTTTGGGATTAGAAAAAAGAAGAAATAATTTACCAAATCAATTATCAGGAGGACAACAACAAAGAGTATCTATAGGAAGAGCTATGATGAATGAACCAGCCTTAATGCTTGCAGATGAACCAACAGGTAACTTGGATTCAAAAGCAAGTGAAGAAATTATATCATTATTAAGACTTTCAAATAAAAAGTACAATCAAACTGTAATTATAATAACACATGATGAAAAAATAGCACTAGAAGCGGACAGAATTATAACAATAGATGATGGAAGAATAATAAAAGATGAAAGGAACGGAAAATAATGAAAGTTTTAAATGAATTAAGTGTAAAAGATTTAAAGCTGAATAAAAAAAGGTCAATAGTAATTATAATAGGAATTATTTTATCAACAGCTTTAATTTGTGCAGTTGCTGGGCTTATAACAAGTTTTCAGCAAACATTTATAGAAACAGCTAAAAATAGTAAAGGAAATTATCATGCTATTTTTTACAATGTTCCAAAAGAAGAACTTAAATATATTGAAGAAAATAGAAATGTAAAAGACTATTATTTATCAGAAGAAATAGGCTATAGTTATATACCAAATGCTAAAGCTACAGAAGAAAAACCATATGTAAATATTATTGCAATGAATGAAAAATTTTTAAATAATATGGCTGTTAATATTCAAAGTGGTAGATTACCAGAAAACGATAGTGAAATTGCTATATCAACTAGAATAAATGAAAAATTTAAAACAAATTATAAAGTTGGAGATACTATAACATTAAATGTTGGAGAATTAAAAGGAGCTTCAGATAATCAGAAATCAAATTATTATGATGAATCACAAATTAAAGAACCAAAACAAACAGATGAAATAAAACAAGAGGAAGAAGCAATCGAAAATGAAATTGAAAATACAACTCCAAAAACATACAAAATAGTAGGAATAATAGAAAGACCATCAATAGCAATAGAACCATATGAAGTAGATTGGTTTACTGTTATAACAAAAATGCAAAATGTAAATAAAAAAGCAAATATTGCAGTATTATATACAAATCCATTTGAATATAAAAATAATACAGAGAAAATAAATCAAATGGTTAAAGCGCAAGCTGGAACAGAAGCAAATGATTATAATGTAGTACCTGGATTAAACACAGCATATAAAAGCTACAAATATGATTTAAAAATAAATACAGAACTATTATCATATGAAGGGGCAAGCTTAAGTGACGAAACTTTGAAAACAATTTACGGATTAGGCGCATTCATAATTGGAATAGTATTAGTATCAAGTGTATTTGTTATTAGAAACGGATTTGCAATATCAATAACAGAAAGATTAAAACAATATGGAATGCTTTCAAGTATTGGTGCAACTAAAAAACAAATCAAAAAGAGTGTATATTTTGAGGGCTTTATATTAGGACTAATAGGAATACCTCTAGGAATCTTAAGTGGAGTATTTGCAATTTATGTATTAGTTCAAGTTGTAAATTACATATTAAAAGATTATGTATCAAGAGGAACTTTATTAACATATAAAATGTCATGGTTTGCAGTAATTGTAAGTATAATAGTATCAGTTATAACAATTTGGCTATCATGTAGAAAATCAGCAAAAAAAGCATCAAAAATAACTCCAATCCAAGCAATAAGAAGTTCAGAAGATGTTAAATTAAAAAATAAAAAATTGAAATGTCCAAAAATAATAACAAAAATATTCAAAACAGGTGGAGAAATAGCATACAAAAACTTAAAAAGAAGCAAGAAAAAATATAGGACAACAGTAATTTCTATAATAGTAAGTGTAGTAATATTTATTGCAATTTCAAGTTTTATACAATACGGATTCAAAATGTCTTCAGCATATTATACAGAAATGAACTATAATTATGTAGTTTATGGAAGAGTGAGTGTATCAAAAGAAGATACAGAAGAATATGCAAAAGAACAAGCTAAAAATTTAAAAATATTAACAGATATTTCAAATTTACCAGACATAGGAGAATTTTCAATAAATAAAAGCAATGTATTTGAAATAGAAATGGATGAAAAACATAAAGCAGATTTAACAGAATACGGCAAAAATGTAAGAAAATCATATATTGAATATTCTGAAGATTCAGCGGAAAAACAAGTAGATAATATTAATATAGTTTCATTAAGTAAAAATGAGTATGAAAGATTTTTAAAGAAAATCGGAGGAAATTATGAAAGTTATAAAGATGGTGCAATATTAATAGATGGTAGCATAAACTACATAGATGGAAAAAGACAACAAGGAAATATGTATAAATGGCAAAAAGGAGACACTGTAACTGGAAGAATAGATGGAAAAAATTATGAAATAAAAATTGTTGCAAGAACAGAAGAAAAACCAAAAGGTATATTAAGTGAATATATTTCAAATTCTTATTTTATAGTAAGTGAAGATTTTATGAACAAAATAGGAAGTTATAATTCATCTACGTTATATGCGCAATCTCAAAATGCATCAAAATTAGATGAAGAAGTAGAACAATATAAACAAGAAAATAACCTTACACAAACTGATATGTATTCAGTAAATTTAGAAGAATCCGCAAAAGCAGAAAATGCTATAGTATTAGTAATTTCAATATTCTTATATGGATTTATAGCAGTAATAACATTAATTGGAATAACAAACATATTTAATACAATCACAACAAATATGAACTTAAGAAAAAAAGAATTTGCCATGTTAAAATCAATAGGAATGACAAAAAAAGAATTTAATAGAATGATTAGATTAGAAAGCATTTTCTATGGTGTAAAAGCTTTGGTTATAGGTATTCCAATAGGAATTGTATTATCTTATGGTATGTATAATGTATTTAAAAATAGTATGGAAATGGTATATGTTTTACCAATCAAGGCAATCTGTATTTCTATAATATTTGTGGCTATTGTTATTGGAATTATTATGAAATATTCAATGAGTAAAATTAATAAACAGAATATTATTGAAACTATTAGAAATGATAATATTTAAAATTAATGGAACGTTCTACTATATAAGAACGTTCTTTTTGTTATAAAATAACTGGAAATCTTTTGAAAAATATGATATAGTATGAACAGCAATGAAACATTAAAAAAGTAATAATTTACTTTTTATTAGATTTTGTTATAGTTATTAGACATTAGGAGATGAAAAATTTGAAAAATAGCATTTTAGACTATGAACAAGTAAATCAAATATTAGATAATTTTTCAAAAGATAAAAAATTTATAGAATTAAGCGATTTAGGTAATACGGAAAAAGATTTACCTATAAGACATTTTAAAGTAGGTAATGGAAAGAGCGATATTGTAATTACCGGAGCAACACATGGAAGTGAAATAATTACAACAGATTTTATATTAAAACTAATGAGTGATATAAAGAATAATGAAAAAGAATGGAATAATGTTTTAAAAGAATTTACAATACATTTAATTCCAATGCTTAATCCAGAGGGATATCTAATTTCTTCTTGTGCAGTAAGAAAATTAATTCCTAGAGATATGGAACAAGAAGAAACAGAAAAAATATGTAAAAAATATTATATGGCATATAAAAGTGATGATATTAATAAAAATGTAAAAAAAGAACATTTAGAAATGTTTAAAAATATAGATTATAAATGTATTCCTGATAAATACGAAAATGTAAGAAAATCAGTAAAATCTATTCTTGATAAATATACAGATTTGCCTCAAAATTGTTTGCATATATGGAGTGCTAATGCAAATGGTGTAGATATACAGGCAAATTCAAAATATAATCCTAAAATATCTCAAATATTAAATGGCGAAGATATTTATATGCAAAGTCCAAGACATAATATTTTAAATATTTCACATCCAGGACCAATAAATTGTCCATTTGATAAAGAAAAAGGATTTAAAATCGAAAAAGAAACCTTAGCTATATCTAATTTGTTAGATTTATTATATAAAAAAGGAAAATTATTTGCGTATTTGAATTATCATAGCACAGGAAGTGTTATATTTCAAAGACCAGCAACCCAAATAGAGAATAAAAAAATTAAAAGAGAAGATATATTTAAAAAAGAAATTGTTAATTATATGTTAGCAAAAACATATCAAGAAAAAACTTATAAGAACTCAGGATTAGATGAAAATGGAAATGATAAAAAAGAAAGTTCAAAATATGGAATTTATGTTAATGAGGCTAATGCAACATCTACAAATGATATGTTTAGACTAAAATACCCACAAAATTTACTTATAGAGCTTTCAGGTATGGGTGGAAATCCAATAGCTCCATATGGAGATATTAAAGAAAATTATAAAAATACAATAAATTCAAATTTAGATGCAATAAAATATACTTTAAAAGTAGCAAGTATTGCACAAATAATATCAGACTCTGCTTATCAAGCAATCAAAAAATTTGAAGGAAAAGTAGAGTATCAAGAAGTAACAGAAGTTCAAGATATAATTTACAAAGAATTTTCTAAGAAAATAAAAACTATGCAAAATAATGAAAAAGAGAAAGAAATAGAAGAAAATGATAGATAACAAAATTAATGTTTTAATAAATAAAAATAAGTCAATTTTAAAATTTGATAAATGTGATTTGGAAACGACAGCATTTATTGGAAAAAATGGTGCAACTATAAACAAACAAGAAGGAGATGACTGCACACCAATAGGTGAGTTCGAATTAGGATTAATTCTAGGAACACATGATGAAATTTATAACAAAAATGTAAATTATAAAAAAATAGATGCTAATATGTATTGGGTAGATGACAGTAATTCAAAATATTATAATAAATTAGTAAATATAACTAAAATTGAAAAAGATTGGAATAGTGCAGAACATTTAATAGAGTACCCGATTCAATATGAATATTTAATAGAAATAAAGAGCAATCCTCTTAATATTCCTAACAATGGTAGTGCAATATTTCTTCATTGTAGTAACAATACTGCTACTCATGGTTGCATTGCAATAAATAAAAAAGATATAGAAAAATTAATTAATAATATAGACAAAAATACTAAAATAAATGTGAAAAAATTATAATAGTGTTAAAGAGAATATGATTTTAAAAAATTGACAACTTTGACATAAAGTGGTAAAATCGTAAAGTAAAAAAATGCTTAGGAGGTAACTATGCGGACAGAAGATGGAGTTTTTATTTTAGACTCAAAAGAAATGGAAAAGTCAAAATTTGAGGGAGTGATGGTTTCTAAAGTTGAAGAAAATCAAAAAAGAAATAGCATTATTGCAAAAAAAGGATTTTATGATACAAAAGGAAATTATCAAACAAAATTAATTACGTTAATTTATTTTGAAAAAGATGAATTGAATGTAAGAAGTTTAAGAAAAATTTTGATAGGCATTGTAGGTGCAATGAAACCATTGGATCCTAAAATTCCAAAAATAGCTGTAACCGAAGATGTTATGAAATTACTTAAATAAATTTATTAAGTAATCGAAAGAAAATGTAACCTATTAAATTATTATTTAAAGGAGAAAAATATTATGAATGTGCTAATAGCTATGACAAGAGAACAATGCAGAAGAGATAAAGAATTTGTGATATATAATTATATAGCATCACAGATAAAAGTGACACCAGAAAAAATGCGGACCGATTTAAAGGAAAAGTTTGGATTAGAATTTACAGAAAAAGAAGTTGAAGAAATAATTTCAGAGTATGTAAGAGCACAAATACTTTCACCACGATTAAGATATTATATTCGTAAAGGTTAAACAATAATTTAAATGTTACACAAAAGGGAAGCCATTGGCTTCTCTTTTCAGTTAAAAAGAATAAACTTTGTATAAAAATATTGAAACAAAGCAAAGCATGTGATATATTAAAAATATAATAAAAATTCAACTAATGGAACCAATGGGACGTTCTTTAATTGGTTGAAAAATAGGAGAATACAAATGTATTATACATATATGTTAAGATGCTCAGATAATTCAATATATACAGGAATGACAAACAATTTAGAAAAAAGATTAAATGAACATAAAACCAAAAGTAAAAATGGAGCAAAATATACAAAATCGCATGACGTAATAAAACTAGAGACAGCTTGGAAAAGCAAAGAAAAATCTTTAGCATGCAAATTAGAATATCAAATAAAAAATTTAACAAAACAGCAAAAAGAAAATTTGATAAATGGAGAAAAATTATCAACTTATTTAAAAGGAAAAATAGATTGTAGAAGATATAGAAAAATTTAGTGAAACAAAATTTCATTGTCTCACTGTTTAGAAAGGAAAAATATATGCCAAACTGGACAAAAGAACAAAAACAAGCAATATATGAAAAAAATTCAAACTTACTAGTAGCCGCAGCAGCTGGAAGTCGGAAAAACAGCAGTATTAGTAGAAAGAATAATAAATAAAGCAATAAATGAAAATATAGATATAAATAAATTATTAGTCGTAACATTCACAAATGCAGCAGCTTCAGAAATGAGAGAAAGAGTGTTAGATGCAATATATAAAAAACTAGAAGAAGACCCTGAAAATGAAAATTTACAAAGGCAAATAACCTTATTAAATATGGCTAGTATATGTACAATAGATTCTTTCTGTTTAGAGGTTGTAAAAAATAATTTTTTTGAATTAAATAATGTATCACCAAATTTTAGAATAGCAGATACACCAGAAATAGAACTATTAAAACAAGAAATCTTAGATGATATATTTGAAAAAAAGTATGAAGAAGATGATAGTGATTTTACAAAATTAGTAAATACATATACAAGTTATAAAGATGACACACCATTAAAAGATTTAGTTCTAAAAATTCATGGTTATATTGGTTCAAGCCCATTTCCTAAAGAATGGTTACATGAAAAAATAGAAATGTTTAATTTAGATGGAAAGTTAAATGAAGATTTCAGTAAAACACCATGGGGAAGTGTGTTATTAGAAGAACTAGATGAAGAATTAATAGATGATATAGCTGTTTTAGAAGATGCAAGAGAAAGTTTGACAAATGATAAAGATTTAGAGATATTTGAACAAATAATAGCATCAGATATAAAACAATTAAAAACACTACAAGATAATTTACAAAATTGGGATTCTGCATATGAAATTGCTCAAAATATAAAATTTCAACCTTGGTCAAGAAAAAAAGTAGAATCAGAAATAAAAGCAGAAGCAAAAGAAATAAGAGATACCGTAAAAGAAAAATTCAATAAAAAAATAGGCAAAATATTAACAACAGATTCTAAGCAATCTAATCAAGATATTTTTGATATGTATGATATTCTTAAAAAACTAGAAAAATTAATATTAGAATTTGATGAAGTATTTTCAAAAAGGAAAAGAGAAAAAAATATAGTAGACTTTACAGATATAGAACATTTTGCATTAGAAATATTAGTAAAAAAAGATGAAAAAGGAAATGTAATAAAAACAGATGTAGCAAAAAAATATACTGAAAAATTCCAAGAAATAGCAATAGATGAATATCAAGATAGTAACTTAGTGCAAGAATATATATTAACATCAGTATCAAGAGAAAATAATATCTTCATGGTAGGAGATGTAAAACAAAGTATATATAGATTTAGACAAGCAATGCCAAGACTTTTCCTTGATAAATACAACAATTATGAAAAAATAGAACTCGATGAAACAGAAAGAAATGTTCCAATAAATGGAAGAAAAATACAGCTATTTAAAAACTTTAGAAGCAGAGACAACATATTAGATTTTACAAATTTAGTATTCAAAAACATAATGAGTGAAACATTAGGAGAAGTAGAATATGATAGAAACGAATACTTAAATTTTGGAGCAGAAGATTACCAAAAGGTGAATCAAAATTTAAAGACTGAAATTGATATAATTGAAGTAAAAAAAGATGACCAAGATTTATATGAAAATAATGAAAATGATACAGAAGAAGATGATTATGGCTCAAACAATAAAAATAGTGAAGATATAGAAGATTTAAAACATTTAGATGAAATAGAAGTTGAAGCAAAATATGTTGCTAAAAAAGTAAAAGAATTAATAGACAGTAAATACCAAGTATATGATAGGAAATCAAAAAGTTTTAGAGATATAAAATATAAAGACATAGCAATATTATTAAGGTCAACAAAAAATAAAGCAAATATATTTGAACAAGAAATAATAAACAATGGAATGCCAGTATTTTCAGACAGTACACAAGAATATTTAGAATCTATAGAAATCCAAACAATAATGAGTTTATTAAAAATAATTGATAATCCAATACAAGACATACCACTAGTAACAGTTCTAAGGTCTAGTATAGGCGGATTTACAGATAATGAATTAGTAGAAATACGTTTGTCAGATAAATACGATAATTTTTACGAATGTATGAAAAAGGCAAAAATAAATGTTGGAGAAAAATTAAAAGAAAAAATAGAAAAATTTTTAAATAACTTAGAAAATTGGAGGAAAGAACAAGAATATTTAGCTTTAGACGAATTAATTTGGAAAATATATTCAGATACAGGTTATTACAATTATGTTGGATTAATGCCAAATGGAATACTAAGACAAGCTAATTTAAGAATATTATTTGAAAGAGCTAAAAAATATGAAACAGCAAGTTTTAAAGGATTATATAATTTCATTAACTTTATGGACAAATTAAAAATAAATTCAGGTGACTTGAGCTCAGCAAAAATAATTGGTGAAAATGATGATGTAATTAGAATTATGAGTATTCACAAAAGTAAAGGACTTGAATTTCCAATAGTATTTCTTGTAAATTCAAATAAACAATTCAATGAGCAAGACATCAAAAAAGAACCAGTGCTTTTACACCAAGAACTTGGGATTGGTGCAAAATATATAGATTACAATGCTCAAATAAAATATGATACACTTACTCGCCAAGCGGTTAAAAACATAATAAAAACAGAAAGTATATCAGAAGAAATGAGAATATTATATGTTGCACTAACAAGAGCAAAAGAAAAATTATTTATAACAGGAACTTCTAAAAACTTAAGTAAAAAACTAGAAGATTTAGAAAAACAAACAGAAATATATCATAAAACCAAAGAAAAAATAAATCCTGTACTAGTAAAAAAATATAAATCATATTTAGATTGGATTTTGCTAGTATATCAATATGAAAAAAATAGCACACAAGATTTACTTGAATTAAACATAATTGATAGAGACGTTTTTTCAAAATTAAACAAAACAGATATACAAGAAATAAATTCACAAAAAATAAAAGAACTTATGGAAAATAAAGACATAGAAATTTCCAAAGAACAGATGGAAGATATAAAAAATAAGATAGAGTATGAATATCAAAATAAATTAGCAACAACAATTCCAACTAAAAGTTCAGTTACAAAAATCAAACAAATGCAACAAAAAACTTTAGGGGTTAACATAGAAAGTCTAGATGAAAATCCTACAGATGTTCAAGAAAATAAGGAAAAGAAAATTGATTTTGGTAAACCAAAATTCTTACAAAATGATGAAGAACAAAAAATAACACCAGCTCAAAGAGGAACTTTAGTACATTTATGTATGCAAAAATTAAACTTCAAAGAAGAATATAATTTAGAAAAAATATCTGAATTAATACAAAAATTAAAAAACAAAGAAATAATAACAGAAAAAGAAGCCAAAGCAATTAATATGTCAAAAATACTTAACTTCACAAAATCAGACATTGCAAAGGAACTAAAAGAAGCCAAAGAAATCTATAAAGAAAAACCATTCTACATAAATGTGCCAGCAAGAGAAATATATAAAGAAAATTGTGAGGAAAATATATTAGTACAAGGAATTATAGATTTATATTATATTGATAAAGATGATAATTTAAAATTATTAGATTACAAAACAGATTATGTAGAACCTGGAAATGAACAAGAATTAGTAAAAAAATATTCAAAACAATTAGAATTATACAAAGAAGCATTAGAAGAAGCTTTGAATAAAAAAGTCGAAAAAGTATATATATATTCGGTTTACTTAGAAAAAACAATTGAAATTTAAGCAAAAATTTGATATAATATGTCAAAATTAATAAAGAAATGGAGAAAAAATATGAGTAGAATGAAAACATTTTTTAAATATGCAATGTGGGTAATACTATTTTTCATCTTTTCAGAAATAATGATAAATATCAATTTAGAAACAGTATATAGAAATATTGGAAGAAAAGATAATTTACCACAAGTAACAATATATCAAGCACAAGCTACAAAAGTAAACGGAAGAATAAAAGGAACAATAAAAAATCAAGCTGAAAATAAAATAGAATCCAAATATATAAAAGTAGATTTTTACTCAGAAAGAGATGTTCTATTAGGAACAAAATACATAGATGTATCTGCAATGAGAGAAAATGAAACACAAGATTTAGAACTATATTTTAAACTGCAAAATGTTGATTATTACGAAATGAGTTTCACAAATGAAAAAACAGAAAGCGAAATAACATTACTACCACAAGATTTAACAATAAGCCAAATACGTTGGCTATCATTTTTAACATTTCTGTTAATATATTAAAAAGAAAGTGAAACATTAAAAATATGAGATATTATAAAACAGAACCAGCAGAACAAGAAACTACAATAAATATTTTATACAAAGAGCAAATTATAAGAATTTATAGTAGTAGAGTAGAAACAATTGAAAAATTAACTAAAAAAATTGGAGAACCTGACCATAGATATAAAAAAAGCAAAACTTATTGGAGCGGAGCTTGTTGGGAAATACAATTTGCAGATATTGAAAGAGTAAAAGAAATTTTAAATAAAGAAATTATTTTAGATGATAATGTTAAAGTAGAAAGAAGACCAGAAGATAATAAAACAAACGAGAAAAATGATTTTTATCAAATTTCAATGTTGTAAAATGTAAAACGAAAGAAGTGGTACAAATGATACAATTATTTTATATCAAAAAGAAAGTAAAACAGATGAAAACAACTGATAAAGAACTATTTGAAAAATATCAGCAAATTTCAAAATATTCATCAGAACAAATATTAAAAGAATATAAAACCAATGAAAAAGGCTTAACACAAATCGAATATGAAAAAAGAATAAAAGAAAATGGCATAAATGCAGTTGTAAAAAAAGAGAAGAAAAGTTGGTTTTCTTTTCTTTTAAAATCTTTTAACGACAAATTTATCTATATTTTGTTTTTATTAGCAATAATAGATTTTGCATTAGCTGATAAACTAGGAGCTGGAATAATAATAGGAATTGCAATAGTTAGTGCATTAATTAAATTTGCCCAAGACTATTCTTCATATAAATTTAATCAAAAATTAAAAGCTCAAATATATTCTAGTACAAATGTAGTAAGAAATGGAAAAGAAAAAGAAGTAAAAGTAGAAAATGTTGTAATAGGAGACATTATAAAACTAAATGCAGGTTCAATAATTCCAGCAGATGTAATGCTTATAGAAACTAAGGACTTATTCTTAAATCAATCTGTATTTACAGGTGAAAGTGTTTTAGTAGAAAAAACAACACAAACAAATGATGCAAATGGAATATTTGATATTAACAATATTTGTTTAATGGGTTCAAGTGTCGTAAGTGGAAGTGGAACAGCTGTAGTAATTCAAACTGGATTTAATACATATCTTGGAAGAATGAGTAAAGAAATTGATACAAAAAAAGAACCAACAAATTTTGAAAAAGGAATGGAGGGAATAACAAAACTATTAATTAAATATATGGTAATAGTATCGATAGCAGTATTTTTGATATATGCAGTTATAAGACATGATTTAATGGAAGCTTTATTATTTGCTTTATCAGTAGCTGTTGGAATCACACCAAGTATGTTACCAATGATTGTTAATGTAAATTTGACAAAAGGAAGTAAAACATTAGCTAAAAAGAAAACCTTAGTAAAAAATAGTCAATCTATCCAAAATTTAGGAGCTATAGATATATTATGTACAGATAAAACAGGAACATTAACACAAGACAAAATTACACTACAAAAGTATATAAATGTTCTTGGAGAAGAAGACATAGAAATATTGCAATATGCTTATTTAAATAGTTATTATGGAACAGGAATAAAAAATTTAGTAGATAAAGCTGTAATTGCATATGGAAATAAACACAAAATAAAAGAAGTATTAAAAGAATACGAAAAAGTAGATGAAATACCATTTGACTATGTAAGAAAAAGAATGAGTGTAGTCGTAAAAAATGAAGAAGGCTACAGAATGATTACAAAAGGTGCTATTGAAGAAATATTAAAATGTTGTAAAGATGTAAAATATAAAGACCAGATAATGCCGTTAACAGATGAATTAATAAAGCAAATAGAAGTAAATGCAAATAATTTATCAAATATAGGAATGCAAGTAATAGCCTTAGCATCAAAAAGAGAATATCAAGGAGCAAATATATTTAATAGTCAAGATGAAAAAGACATGACATTTGTAGGGTATGTAGCATTTCTAGATCCACCAAAAAAAGAAGTAAAGAAAACATTAAATGATTTAAGAAAAATAGGTGTACATACTAAAATATTAACAGGTGATAATGCTTATGCAACAAAAAATATCTGTAGTATAGTAGGATTAAAATCAGAAAATATTATAACAGGTGTTGAATTAGATAAATTAAATGATGAAGAATTATCTAAAAAAATAGAAGAAGTTGATGTATTTGCAAGATTAAATCCATTACAAAAAGAAAGAGTTGTAAATGCATATAAGAAAAATGGTCATGTTGTTGGTTATATGGGAGATGGAGTAAATGATGCACCATCATTACATACAGCAGATGTTGGGATATGTGTAGACTCAGCAACAGATATTGCAAAAGAAGCAAGCGATATTCTACTACTTGAAAAAAGTTTACAAGTGGTTTATGATGGAGTAATAGAAGGAAGAAAAGTATATGGAAATATCATAAAATATATGAAAATGGCCTTAAGCTCAGATTTTGGAGATGTATTTAGTATATTAATAGCAAGTATATTCTTACCATTTTTACCATTATTACCAATTCAAATGTTAATCCAAGATTTTTTATATGATATTTCTCAAGTCGCAATACCATATGATGATGTTGATAAAGAATTTATAGAAAAACCAAGAAAGTGGGAAACAAAAGGACTTGGAAAATTTATGAATGTTATGGGAATAACAAGTTCTGTAACAGATGTAATTGCATTTATTGTATTCTGGTTTGTATTTGGCTATAATAGTATTGAAAAACAAGCATGGTTCCAAACCGCTTGGTTTGTTGAATGTTTAATTAGTGAAACAATGATAATTCATTATATAAGAACTTCAAAAATGCCATTTATTGAATCAAAAGCAAATAAAATACTTACAATATCAACCTTTATTACAATTGCTGGAACAATAATAACACCAATACTTTTACATAATGTAAAATCTTTCAATTTTGTTATTTTACCTATGAAATATTATTTGTTTGTAGTGATATTGTTAATTATTTATACAGTTCTTGTACAGAAAGTAAAGAAAATATATATTAAAAAATATGGGGAATGGCTATAATGAAAAGCTCCTAAAATCATATGTATTTTAGGAGCTAAAATATTATTATTTTAATAAATTTACAATAATTTTAACAACATTATCAATCATAATATCATAATTTAATTCTTTATGCTTATGATAAACTATTTCATGGCACAAATCATCAATCAAATTTATTGAAATATGAACATTTTCAAGAATATTTTTTTCATCAAAACCACTTTTAATTAACAAATTAGCAATAGTTTGAGTCATATACATTTCATGATCTTGAAAAAATTGAGCAATCTGTTTATCTGAATGGGTCATTGCTGTTATTTCTTCATGAGCAGATTGTGATAGCTTATGAGTTTTTATAAAGCTTGTAATCATTTTTCTTAAAACTATCTCTAAATTTTCTTTATTAACTTCAGTTTCTGTTATATTAAGCATTGGGTAGAAAATATATTTTGAATATTTCTTAATTCCTTCTAATAAAATATCATATTTATCTCTGAAATATTGGTAAACAATCCCTGTGGAAACACCTGCAGATTTTGCAATTTCTGCTGTGTTTGTGTTGTAATAACCTTTTTTGCATATAAGTTCAAATCCAGCTTCTATTATTTTTTCTTTTTTCTCTATTGAACGTTTTTGAATTGGTTCTCTAATTTCGTTAGAACTCATGATGACCTCCTAAATTTTTGTTTATAGATATTATAGTTGCTATGAAAATAAAAGTCAATGAAAAAATATTATTTAGTAATCTATTGACAATATAAAATCATAAATATATAATATCTACAAATATGAAATAAATTTCACATAAAAGGAGGATGCTATGGAAAAAATAGTAGATATAAAAAATGTAAGTAAAATTTACAAAACAGGAGAAAAAGAATTCAAAGCACTAGATGACATTGACCTATCAATAAACAAAGGAGAATTTGTTGTAATACTTGGACCATCAGGTGCAGGAAAATCAACATTATTAAACTTAATAGGAGGAATGGACACACCAACATCAGGAAGTATCAAAATAGATGGTGAAGAAATATCAAAATACAACGAAACAAAACTTAGCGAATATAGAGCAGAAAATATTGGATTTATTTTTCAATTTTATAACATATTACCAACTTTAACAGTTTTAGAAAATGTAGAATTAGTAAAAGATATCGTAAAAAACGGTAGTGACTGCAAAGAGGCAATAAAAGCAGTTGGACTTGAAGAACATATGAAAAAATTTCCAAATCAATTATCTGGAGGTGAACAACAAAGAGTATCAATAGCTAGAGCTATTGCAAAAAATCCAAAACTATTATTATGCGATGAGCCAACAGGTGCATTAGATTCAAAAACAGGTGCACAAGTTTTAAAAATTTTGAAAAAACAATGTGATGGAAACAATGGAGCTAATACAGTAATCATAGTAACACATAATAGTTTAATTGCTGATATTGCAGATACAGTAATAAGAGTAAAAAACGGAAAAATTGAAAGTGTAACTGCTAACCCAAATCCTAAAAAGATAGATGAGGTGACTTGGTAATGAGCAGATTAAATAAAAAAATATTAAGAGAAATTAGATTAAACAAAATGCAATTTTTTAATATTTTCATCATGGTATTTTTAGGGGTATTTGTATTTGCAGGTGTTCATGCATATATGGATGGAATGAAAATTAGTGGAGATAAATACTATGAAAGCAACAATTTACAAGATATCTGGCTTTCAGGAGAAAACTTTACAGATGAAGATTTAAAAAATGTAAAAGAAATTAGTAATGTAAAAAATGCAGAAAGAATTTTAAATATAAGAACAGAATTAGAAAATTATAAGGATGTAAGCTTAGACACTAATTTCATAGAAACAAATGAAATTTCAAAAATGTACATAGTAGATGGAGAAGAATTTTCAAAAGACAAAAAAGGAGTATGGTTAGATAGTTATTTAGCTAAAAATTTGGATTTAAAAGTTGGAGATGAAATAACTTTTAAATATAAAGATTACGAAATGAAAGAAAAAATATTAGGATTAATAACAGTTCCAGACCATATATATTCAGTAAAAGACGAAAGTACAATATTCCCAACGCATAAAGATTTTGGATTTATATACCTTTCAGTAAATGAATTTCCAATCCAAGATTATATGATATATAATCAAATAATAGTTGATATTGATGACACTGACAAAATAGATGAAACAAAAAGAAATATAGAAAATAATATAAAATCAGCAATTGCAGTAACAGACAGAAATGCAAGTTCATCTTATCAAAGTTATAACTCAGAAATAGAAGAAGGAGAAACATACTCAAAAGTATTTACATTTTTATTTCTATTTATCGCAATTTTATCAGTTGTAACAACAATGAATAGATTTGTAAAAAGACAAAGAACGCAAATTGGAACTTTAAAAGCTTTAGGATTTAAAAATAGAAAAATCATAAAACACTATGTAAGTTATGGTTTTTATGTAAGTTTATTAGCATCAATATTAGGATTGATATTAGGAAAATATGTTTTAGGAACATTCTTCTTAAATATGGAAGCGCAATATTTCGAAATACCAGTATATAATACTATATTAATATCAAGTGTTTATATATTAGCAATAATAGTAGTTGTTTTAATAACAATAGTAACATACTTATCATGTAGAGGAATATTAAAAGAATCAGCAGTAGAAGCTTTGAGAACTGAAATTCCTAAAGTAAAAAACACAAAATTTGATTTAACAACAAAAGGAATATTCAAAAAATCATCAATTTCTACTAGATGGAATTTAAGAGATATAGGTAGAAATAAAAGCAGAAGCATAATGGCAGTTGTTGGAATAATAGGATGTACAATGCTTTTAGTTTGTGCTTTTGGAATGTTAGACACAATGAATTCTTATCTTGATTGGGAATTTAACAAAATTAGTAATTTTGAATATAAACTTTCTTTATCAAATAATTATACAAACGAACAACTAGAAAAATTAACAGATAAATATGGAAAATCAACTAGTGAAACACTAGGAATAGAAATAAAAAATGGAGATAAAAAAGAAGCAAATACTTTAGTAGTAAATGATGCTAAAGATTATTTGAAATATACAAATCATAATAGAGAATATATGGATTTAAAAGATGATGGGATATACATTACAGAAAAATTATCAGAAAAATACAATCTAAACATAGGAGATACAATATCTTGGCATATATTTGGAGATAATACATGGTATACTTGCAAAATAGTTGGTTTAAATAGAGATCCACAAAATCAAAATTTAAATATGACTAGAAAATATTATGAAACTTTAGGATTAACATATAGAGCAGACTCATTATATACAGATGAAAACTTATCAGAAACAAAATCTTTAGATGGTGTAGACATAATTCAAAGTAAAGCAAATTTACAAGAAGGAATGGAAAGTATGTTAGACACAATGAAAACAATGATAACAATATTAATAGTAGTTTCTGCAATATTAGGATTTGTAATAATATATAATTTAGGAATATTATCATTTACAGAAAAACAATATCAATTTGCAACACTAAAAGTATTAGGATTCAAAAATCAACAAATCAAAAAAATATTTATAAAACAAAACTTATGGCTTTCAATAATAGGAATTGTTTTAGGCTTGCCTTTAGGATTTATAATGGTAGATTATATATTCAAATCAGCATTAGGAGAAAATTATGACTTTTCAGCAAGTATAAAACCATTATCATATTTATTAGCAGTAGGAGGAAGTTTAATAGTTGCAATATTTGTAAATAAAGTATTATCTAGAAAAGTAAAAACAATAGATATGGTAACAAGTTTAAAAGGAAATGAATAATGGGAAATATAGTTTTATTAGATGATTTAACAATAAATAAAATTGCTGCAGGTGAAGTTATAGAAAGACCTGCAAATGTAGTAAAAGAATTAGTAGAAAACTCAATAGATGCAGGAAGTAGTAAAATAATAATAGAAATCAAGAAAGGCGGAAAAGCTTATATATCAGTAACAGACAATGGAAAAGGCATTGAAAAAGATGATATGCTAATTTCGCTAGAAAGACATGCAACTAGTAAAATAAGAAGAGTAGAAGATTTAGAAAAAACATATACAATGGGATTTAGAGGCGAGGCATTAGCAAGCATTGCCTCTATATCTGAATTAACAATGATTTCTAAAACAAAAGAAACTTTACTAGGACAAAAAATAAAAGCAAAAGCTGGAGAGGTAATAGAAGCAGAAGAATGTCGGAACTCAAACAGGAACAACAATAATAGTAGAAAATTTATTTTTCAATACTCCAGTAAGATACAAATTCTTAAAACAAGACTCAACAGAAAGTAAGTACATAAAAGACTGGGTACAAAAAGTAGCTCTAGCAAATCCAGAAATATCAATAAGATTAATAAATGATGGAAAAAATATATTTTATTCTACAGGAAATGGCAAAATAGAAGACATTGTATATATAATATATGGAAAAGAAATAAAAGAAAATCTTATAAAAGTAAACTACGAAGAGGAAAATATAAAAATAACAGGAATTATTGGAAACACACTAGTCGCAAGAGATACAAGAAAAGACCAAATAATATTTTTAAACAAAAGAAATATAAAAAATATCACATTAACAAGCAGTGCAGACCAAGCCTTTAAAGGTGCTACAGGAATTGGAAAATACGGATTTTTTATATTAAATATCGAAATGAATGCTGATGAGTATGATGTAAATGTTCATCCAACAAAAACAGAAGTTAGATTTAAGGAAGAAGATAAAATTGCTAGAATTTTATATCATGCTATAAAAAATGCAATGTTAAATACAGAATTTTTAGGAAACAAGCAAATAGAAGAAAATAATTCAAAATACATAGAAAATGAATACGAATTTTTGACAAATAAAATACAAACAAATCAAGTTGAAAAGCAAGAAAAAACAAATATAGAACTTAGAAAAAGAGAAGAAAAAAGAGTAATAAATTATAAATATATAGGAATTTTATTTAGAACATACATAATAATTGAAGTTGAAGATGAAATATACTTAATAGATCAACATGCTGCTCATGAAAGAGTTTTATATGAACAAATAAAAGAAAATTATAAAAAACACATTCAGCGAAATAGTCAATTGATGTTAATTCCTGAAGTAGTAACATTAACACATCAAGAGATGGAATTTGTAAGAGAAAATAAAGAAATGTTAGTAAATATTGGATTTGATATAGAAGAATTTGGCGAAAATACTTTGAAAATAAATGGAATTCCGGATTTAGAATATAGAGCAAAAACAACTAATATATTTTTAGATATTTTAGATGAGATGTTAACAAACCAAAGAACATCAATAAAAGATATTGAAGAGAGATTTATTGCAACTGTTGCTTGTAAGGCTGCAGTAAAGGCTAATATGGATTTAACCAGACAAGAAGTTGATAAGTTGATTCAAAATTTATTATCTTTGAATAATCCTTATACTTGTCCGCATGGAAGACCTACTACTATAAAAATTTCTAGGGAAGATTTGAAAATTTGTTAAAAACACTACACAAATTATATTTAATATGCTATAATAAAACAAGTTGTTAACAAAAAAGAACTTTATAGAAAGATAAATAAAGAAAAAAGAGGAGGAAAAAATATGTCAGGACATAGCAAATGGCACAACATACAAGCCAAAAAAGGAAAAGCAGATGCAGCAAGAGGAAAAATATTTACAAAATTAGGAAGAGAATTATTAATAGCAACAAAAGAAGGTGGACCAGACCCAGCAGGAAACTCAAAATTAAAAGCAGTAATAGCAAAATGTAAAGCAGCAAACATGCCAAACGACACAATAAACAATGCAATCAAAAAAGCATCAACAAGTAATGAAAACTATGAAGAAATAGTATATGAAGGATATGGACCAAACGGAGTAGCAGTAATAGTAGAAGCATCAACAGACAACAAAAACAGAACAGCAGCAGATGTAAGACACGTATTTGATAAAGCAGGAGGAAACTTAGGAACAACAGGATGTGTATCTTATATGTTTAATAAAAAAGGAGTAATAGTAATAGAAAAAGCATCAACAGAAATGTCAGAAGATGACGTAATGATGTTAGCCTTAGATGCTGGAGCAGAAGACTTTGTTGCAGAAGATGAAGTATACGAAATAACAACAGATCCAGCAGATTTTGCACAAGTTAGTGAAAAACTAGAAGAAGCTGGATTAGAATTCTTAGAAGCAGAGGTTCAAATGGTTCCAACAACAACAGTTCAATTAGATGAAAAAGGCATAGAAAAAATGGAAAGATTAATAGAAAGACTAGAAGAACTTGATGATGTTGCAAACATATATCACAACTGGGAAGAATAGGGCGGAAAAAGGATGTCCTTTTCTTCCTTATTATTTTTTATACATATTTAGTTAGGAGTAATAATAATGAATAATTCACCAGTAGAAAAAAATAAAGAATATATAGTAGATATAATAGACAATGGATTTGAAGGTGAAGGAATAGCAAAAATAGACAACTTCACTATTTTTATTAATGGAGCAATAAAAGGAGAAAAAGTAAAAATCTTAATAGTAAAAGTATTATCATCACACGCATTTGGAAAAATATTAGAAATAATAAAAAAATCAGATAAAAGACAAGAAGTAGATTGCAAAACTTATAAAAGATGTGGTGGCTGTACAATGAGACATATAAAATACGAAGAAACATTAAAAATGAAACAAAATGCAGTCCAATCACTAGTAAATAAAACACTAAAAAATAAAATAGAGGTAAAAGAAACATTACGGAATGGAAAATCCATTTCATTATAGAAATAAAGCACAATATCCATTAGGACTAAATAAAGAAAACGAACCCGTAGTTGGAATATTTGCACAAAGAAGTCATGAAATAATTCCTATGGAAAAATGCCTTATACAAAAACCAATATCAGAAGAAATAGCAAAAACAATACTTGAATTTATAAAACAAAATAAAATTTCTATATATAATGAAAAAACAGGAAAAGGATTATTTAGACACATTGTAATAAAAGTAGGAGTAAAAACAAATGAAATAATGTGCATATTAGTTATAAATGGAAAACAAATACCAAAAGAAACAGAACTTGTAGAAATGCTAATAAAAAAATATCCTAATATAAAAACAATTGTAAAAAACATAAATACTAAAAACACTAATGTTATATTAGGACTAGAAAATATCAATATATATGGAAATGGCTACATTGAAGACAAACTTGGAGAATACAAATTCAAAATATCTCCACTTTCATTTTATCAAGTAAATCCTATTCAAGCAGAAAGATTATATAATATAGGAGTAGAAGCTGCAAAAATAACATCAAATGATACAGTATTTGACTTATATTGTGGAATTGGTACAATTTCTTTATTTATGGCAAAATATGCTAAAAAAGTTTATGGTGTTGAAATCGTAGAACAAGCTATTGAGAATGCAAAAGAAAATGCAATATTAAATAATATTAATAATGTTGATTTTATAGCTGGAGATACAGAAGTTGTTTTAGATGATTTGATTAATAATAAAAAGATTATTCCAGATGTTGTTATGGTTGATCCTCCAAGAAAAGGACTTGATAGTAGGTCTATTGATAATATTTTGAAGATTAAACCTGATAGAGTAGTGTATATTAGTTGTAATCCTGCTACTTTGGTTAGGGATTTGGCTAAATTTGAGGAGAATTATGTGATTGAGGAAATTAGACCGGTGGATATGTTTCCTTTTACGAAACATGTTGAATGCGTTTCTGTGCTATATCTAAAATAAACCCTGTAATACTTGAATTTGTAAGAAAATATGAAAAAACTAAAAATGATAAGAAAGATAAAATTGAAGCAAAAAATTTAAAATTTAAAGATGTTTTAGTGAAAATAATGTTTAACCTAGAATGTGGGAACATATAAAAATATAGATTAATAGAAATAAAACTAAAAAAATAAAATGGAGTGAAATTGATGAAAATATATGTAATAAGACATGGTGAAACAGAACAAGGAAGAAATAGGATTATTGCTAATTTGAGTGAACCATTAAATGAAAAAGGAATTAATCAAGCAATTAATGTTGGAAAAGAACTTAGAAAGTTAAATTTAAATAAAATTTATTGTTCTCCTATTGAAAGAGCAAAATATACATTGGAACTTTTTGATTTAGATAAAAATATTCCTGTAGTAATAGAAGATAGATTAAAAGAAAGAGATATGGGAGTATACGAAAATGTTCCTTTTGAAAATCTAGATTGGGATGTGTTTTGGAACTATAATTCGGAAATAAAATATCCTGGACTTGAATCGATGAAAGATGTTTATCTAAGAATAAAAGACTTTTTAGATGAATTGAAGAAAAAATATAAAGAAGAAAGAATTTTATTAGTAACACATGGGGGAATATCAAGGGCAATATATTGGTACTTTAATGAAATACCTTATAATGGTAATTCATTTGACGTCAATGAAAATTGTAAAATATATGAATATGAATTGTAACTAATTAACTATAAATAATATGTTCTTATATAGCAAACGGGTATATAAAACTAAGTTCTTATGCACCATACCAAGCATGTGGAGTGTGTGGCAGTTCTACAATTTTCATCTTGAAATGAGTTCAGAAAGGTAGGAAATATGGGAAAAGTTTTAAAAATAAGAGAAGTGGGAGATCCTGTTCTTGAAAAAGAATGTGATAAAGTAGAAATAAAGAATATAAATGAAGAGATTTTAGATATTATAGAAGATTTAAAATCAACATTAGAATTCGGTACAGGATTAGGAATTGCAGCACCACAAATAGGTATAAATAAGAGAATAATTGTAGTAGGTGCTAAAAAAGAAAATATTAAATATCATGATGCAGAAGAAATACCTGTAACAGCAATGATAAATCCAACATGGAGAAAAATATCAAATGAAACAGATATACAATATGAAGGTTGCTTGAGTGTACCTAGTATTAGAGGTAAAGTCGAAAGATATAAAGATATAGAATTAACATACTATGATGAAAATGGTAAGCAAATAACAAGGCAACTACATGGATTTTTTGCAAGATTAGTTCAACATGAATGTGATCATTTAGAAGGAATTGTGTTTCTAGAGAGAGTAAAAGACAAAAATGGATTTGCTACAATAGATAATATTAATAAATATAATTTAAGGGAAAAATAGAATTATTAAAATAGGAATAGATTTAGACGGAGTAGTAATAAATAAATAAATAAAAATGAAATGGAGTAGCAAATGAAAAAAATAAAAAACGAAAACCAAATACTTATAATGTTAGCACTTTTTAGTATATCGGTTGGACTATGGGGGAATTTTAGACAGCTATGGTTACAAGATAATAATTTCTCTGTTACAAATATAAGCAATATACTAAGTATAGGAACATTAATAAGTGTTATAATTATTGGTTTAATTGGAAAATACATAAAATTAGATAAATTAAAAAATACACTAGTGATAGTATTATTAATAAAATTTGTAAATATGTTTTGGTTATACTTTTTAAATCAAACAACTTCTGTAGAACTAATAAAACTATCAATAATAATAGATATAGTAACAGAATACATAATAATTACAAGTATATATCCATTAATAACTACAATTATAAAAACAGGAACAATTTATAGTAAAAGAAGGTTAACAGAATATTTATTTAGAGATGTTGGAATTTTATTTGGCGGAATGTTTATAGGAAAAAATATTGCTGGAATACTTATAAATTATAATGCATGTTTATTTATATCAAATATATTTTTAATGTTCTCATTATTAATATTACTTAATATAAAGGGGAAAAACTTTGAAAATGATAACGAAGAAATATCTTCAAAATATATTTTTAAAGATAAAATTTTAGTATTATATTTGATATATACACTTTTTGGAACAATTGCTATGTCAACGGCACTTGGATTAAAAATGCTAACACTAACAAATTATTTTAAATTTAGTGATAGTTTAGCAACAAATTATTTATTAGTAATTGGTCTTTTAGCAGATATATTTGGCATTATAGCATTAAAATATTTAACACCAAAAAATGACAATTTAACAGTAGCAATAAAATTTGGAATAAGATTTTTAGGCTATGTGATAGCATTTATATCAAATAATATTGCAATTACATTTTTGGCAATTACTTGGTCAATATTCATTTCAACTTCATACGAAAACATTTGTGATGCAGTATATATAAATAGATTAGAAAATAAATATCAATTAAGTTTTTCAAATATATGCCATATAATTAGATTTTTAGGTGAAGCAATAGGAGTATTTTTATGTGGTTTGATGTATGAAAAAGGATTAAGATTTATGGTGGGATTATCAGCTTTCTTTATGATATTCCAGATAAGTTTAGCTTATTATATGATATATTTAAGAAAAGGAGAGAACAAAAAATGAAAATAGGAATTGATATAGATGGAGTTTTAACTGACATAGAACAATGGCAGTTAGATTATGGGAGCAAATTTTATTATGAAAACTATGGTTTAGAAATAAAAAATTATAAAGGATATGAAACCAATGAAATATTTGATGTAGATATAAAATTAGATGATGAATTTTGGAATAAATATTTTAGAGAGTATTCAATTAATGTAGAGGCAAGAAAATTTGCAAATGAAGTAATTGATAAATTAAAAGAAGAAAATGAAATTTATATTATCACAGCAAGGGGTTCATTCTTATCTCATTCAGCAGATGTAATGACAATAGAAGAAAACAGAAATATTGTATTAAATTGGCTAAAGAAAAATGAAATCCATTATGATAAAATAATTTTTAGCCCTGAAGATAAATTAGATATATGTAGACAAAACAACATTGATTTAATGATTGAAGACAAGCCAAAAAATATAAATACTATATCTAGTGAAATACCTGTAATTTGTTATCATGCAAATTATAATGAGCAATGTAATGGAAAAAATATTTATAGATGTTATAGTTGGTATGATATATATAGAAAAATAAAAGAAATACTTAAGTAAGGAGTATAATATAAATATGAAATTATATGTAATTAGACATGGACAAACAGACTGGAACGTAAAAGAAAAATGCCAAGGAAGAACAGATATAGAACTAAATAATACAGGAATAAAACAAGCACAAAATGCAAAGGAACAATTAAAAAAATATAAAATAGATTTAATAATATGTTCGCCATTAAAAAGAACAAGAAAAACAGCAGAAATAATAAATGAAACCATAAATAGTGAAATTATAATTGATGAAAGAATAATAGAAAGAGGTTACGGAAATCTTGAAGGAAAAACAGATGAAGAATGGAAAGAGATAATTGGAGATAATGTAAGCATAGTAAATTATTATAATTTGAATTGGAATAAACAAAATATAGAACCAATACAAGATATATGCAAAAGAGTATGGGAAGTTTTAGATGAAATAAAGGAAAAATATAATGATAAAAATGTATTACTTGTTACTCATGGTGGAACTTGTAGAGCAATAAATGCATATTTTAATGGAATTGGTGAGGATGGGCACGTGCAAAGTGCAAAAATAAAAAACTGTGAAATTATAGAATACGAATATAATAAATAAAAATAGGAGAAAAAATGAAACGATTATTACGAATAGCAAGTAACTTAGCAATAAATTCATTTATACCAATATTATCTTGGTTTTGTTTTGGACTTTTAATTGATAAAAATTTAGTAAATGTATTTACATTAACATATCCGTTACAATTTATATATGCATTACTAAAATCAATATTTGCAACAGGAGCAAATATCAGTAAAGAAAAAGATCAAGATGAAAATGCAGTATTATCAGGAATGACAGCAGGTATAATAGTTGGCGGAATAATATTTGGATTAGTTGCAGTAAATGTAAAAAAATATATTGAATTTATGAATATGGATTTTTCAATATACAAAGAATTTACAGTATATTCAATATTACAATTATATATACAATTAATATTCTCTTATGTGCTAGAAAAATTATATTTTGAAGGAAAAGAGCAAAAAGCAAATAAATATTGTATACAATTAAATTTACTAAATTTTATAGTATTGATAGAAACATCTATATTTATAAAAACTAAAATAATTGTTGTAACCTTAACATTAATATCAATAACAATTTATGTATTAGTAATTACAATAAAACAATATAGAAAATTTAGATTTGAATTACATATAATCAAATATATAAAATACGAATCAGTAGAGATTGCAAACAATATATTGTTCTTTTTAATTTTCTTATTTGGATTAAGTAATACTTTAGAATTTGGAGAAAAATATACTGTTGCACTAAATTTTGTAGCATTAATAACAGATACACAATGGGATTCATTTGGAGCAATTACAACTGTAGCAAAAATAGATATAAGTAAGGGAGAATTTAATTATAAAAACCATAGAACCAATGCATATAAATTATTAATTATTTTGCTAGTTACAACATTTAGTATGTTATTAATTTCATATAGATTTTATGAATTAGATTTAGGAATAACATTAATATATTTAAGTTTCGAATTAATTAATTTTTTTATATATCCAATATATGGATTAAAAACATGTTATTTACAATTAACAAATTTAGTTAAGCAAATAACAACTAACAAAATAACAGCAGGAATAATAAGATTTTTTGTTTCGTTGTTAAAAACACCATATTGTACTGGAATAGGACAAGTTACCTCTTCATTATATCAGTTTATTACTGTAAATTTAATATTTCATAAAAATTTTGTAATAGATAAAGAAGGAAGAGTTGTTGAAAATAAATAAAATGGGAGTGATAAAAATGAAAATATTAATAGGAACAAAAAATCCAGGAAAGATAGAAGGAGCAAAACAAGCCTTTGAAAAATATTTTGACAAAGTAGAAATAGAAGGAATATCAGTAGACTCAAATGTCGGAGACCAACCAGTAAATGAAGAAATACTTCAAGGAGCTAAAAACAGAGTAAAAAATTTAAAAAAATATGCTAAAAACAACAATATAGAAGCGGATTTTTATATATCAAGTGAAGCAGGAATAACTAACCTTTTGGGAGAATGGATTGATATAAATGCGGTAGTTGTAGAAGATGCAAAAGGATTTCAAAGTGTAGGAACAAGTCAAGGATTTCCTATTCCAGATAAATACATAAATGAAATAAAAGAAACAGAACTTGGAAAAGTTATGGATAAAATATTTAATATAAAAGAATCTGGAAAAGGAAAGGGTGGAATAAGTTTCTTAACAAGAGATGAAATAACAAGAATAGATTTAACAAGAAATGCTTTTATAATGGCATTAACAAAACATATAAATGGGGAGATATGGAAATAGAAATTATATTTAATCTTGATATTGACATAAAAAAATGCTATAATATGAAATGTATTTAGTTTTAAAAACCAAAAAGTACAAAACTTGGAGGTTTTAAACCTCCAAGAAAATTTAAGGAGGAAAAAATGAAACAAATAGTTTTCGCAAGTTGTAACCAAAAAAAAGCAGAAGAAATGCAAAGGATGGCACCAGATAATATAAAAATACTTTGCTTAAAAGACATACCAGAAGCAACAAATCTACCTCAAGCAGAGGAAACAGGAAAAACATTTTTGGAAAATGCAACAATAAAAGCAAAATATTGGGAAGAAAAATTAAAAATGCCAGTAATTGCTGAAGATTCTGGAATTGAAATAGATGCCTTAGAAGGTTATCCAGGTGTTTACACCAAACGTTGTCTAGAAAAACTTTGTCCAGGTTCAAATGTAAACGTAGACAAACCAAGTGAACTATATCCTATAATTTTAGACCTTATGGGAGAGAGTGAAAATAAAGATACTACTGCACATTGGGTTACTGCAATGGCTTTTATAGATAATGAAAGAACTATATATGTAGAAGAAAAATTAGATGGAGATATGTGCCAGAAAGCAGGTCAAAGAGAATTTGGATTTGACCAATATTTCAAAGCAAAAGGTTATGACAAAACACTTTCTGAACTTAGTCCAGAAGAAAAAGATAACATAGGACCAAGAAAGAAAGCTTTTGAAACCATATTAAAAGCAATTTAATTTAATATGATTAAACCAAAAATAAGACCAAAATATTATGAATTATTTTGGTCTTATTTTTCGCCTAAAAAAGTTGAAAAAAATATTATATATGATAAAATGTAAGTACTTATAAAATAAGGAGATAAAAAATTGGAAGAAAAAATAATAAAAAGAGAAAAAATATACAATCTATATTGGTATTTTGCATGTGAAAGGCAAAATATTTTTCTAAAAAAGAAAAATGGAGAACCAGCACCATGGACAAAAGATGAAATTTTGCAAGAATTTAAGTTTTGCAATAGCTATAGAGTAAATGATAGAGTAAGCCAATACTTATTAAAAAATGTGATTTATAATGGTAAAAAATATACAGATGCAGATATGATTTTTAGAATAATATTATTTAAATTATTTAATAAAGAATCAACATGGGAATTATTAGAAAATGAAATAGGAGATATAACTTTATCAAGTTTTTATTTTAATAAATATTCACAAATACTAGAAAAAGCAATAAATAATGGACAAAAAATTTATAATGACGCATATATAAGTTGTGCAAATAAAGCATTTGGTTATGATAGAAAACATGAAAATCATTTAGCCTTATTGGAAAAAATGTTTTTAAAAGACCATATTGATACAAAAATAATTAACAGTAAAAATATGGAAGAAGCATTTAATATAATAAAATCATATCCTCTTATTGGAAATTTTATGGCATATCAATTAATTACAGATATAAATTATAGTAATGTTGTAGATTTTAGTGAAATGGAATTTACGGTAGCAGGACCTGGGTCAGAAAGAGGAATAAAAAAATGTTTTATAAGCACAGGTGGGTTATCAAAAGAAGAGATTATAAAATATATGTGTAAAAATCAAGAAAAGGAATTTAAAAGATTGGGTTTAGATTTTAAACCAATAGGTAATAGACCTTTACAATTAATAGATTGTCAAAATATATTTTGTGAACTAGATAAATACTGTAGACAAGCGGTACCAGAATTAAAATCAAATCGTACAAAAATCAAAAAGAAATATGTTGCAAAAACTGATAAAATAGAATATATGTATCCACCAAAGTGGAATATAAAAGAAAGTTAGGAAAAATATGAAAAAATTAAAAATAAAATGTAAAAAATTACTTATTGGTATAGGCAAAACTATAATAATATTGTAGAATAATAATATAGGAAATAGATAATTAGTGGAACGGTTTTGCCACCCAATATTATACGATTCATCGTAGAAAAGGTGGGTGGTGTTTATGATTAAAGTAATACTATTTTTTGTAATATCATTAATGTTATCTTTAACATTAAACGTTGCCTTAATGTCAGTTCTGTATAAGAACTGGATAAACAAGCAATTACATAAATAAAAAATAAACCATTCTACTTTTGACCGAGATGAATGGTTTATTTAACTATTTATAGGCAAAACCGTATCTAACGGATTTATCTTTTCCTATTTATATTATATGATAAGTATAATAATAAAGTCAAGAAAATATAAAAAATTGTAACGAAAAATTAACAAAAAATTATTAAAAATTATTAAAAATTAAACATTAATAGCAACAGTTGAAAATCAGGTGAACCCTACCGATAAGTGGGAGCTGTAAAATCAAAGGTAAGAATTTAGATTTTTACCTTTTTTAAAATTTTTGATGAATTTATTAGATAGCATTTTACAAATAAAAAAACATATGATAAAATGAACAAAAAAAACGAAAGAGAGGAACAAAAATGAAAGATCCAAGAATAGAAAAGTTAGCGCATAACCTATTAACATACTCAATAGATTTAAAAGAAAATGACAATCTATTGATAGAAGTATTAGGAGAAGAAGGAATGCCACTAGCAAAAGAATTAATGAGACAAGCAGAACAAATGAAAGCTAGACCATACTTTAACATAGTAAATTATGAATTACTAAGAATAATGTTAGAAAATGCAACAGAAGAACAAATCAAATTATATAGTAAACATGATACAGCAAGAATGAAAGACATGGACGCATATATAGGAATTAGAGCATCATCAAACACCTCAGAACTATCAAACATAGATAGCAAAATAATGGAAATGTACAATAAATATTATATGATACCAGTACACTTTGAAGAAAGAGTAAAAAGAACAAAATGGTGTATATTAAGATATCCAAATAACTCAATGGCACAAATGAGTAAAATGAATTTAGAAAATTTTGAAGACTTTTATTTTAATGTATGTAATTTAGATTATGCAAAAATGTCAAAAGCAATGGATAATTTAAAAGGCTTAATGAATAAAACGGATAAAGTTCATATTGTAGGGCTAGGAACAGATTTAACTTTCAGTATAAAAGGAATACCAGCAGAAAAATATATGGGAACATTCAATATTCCAGATGGAGAAGTAGCTACTGCACCAGTTAAAGATAGTGTAAATGGTTATATTACATATAATACAGAAACAACATATAATGGAGTTTTATTTAATAATATTAGATTTGAATTTGAAAATGGAAAAATAGTAAAAGCAACCTCAAATAACACAGAAATGCTAAACAAAATTTTAGATACAGATGAAGGAGCTCGTTATATAGGCGAATTTGCATTAGGTTTAAATCCTTATGTAGAAAAACCAATTGGAGACACATTATTTGATGAAAAAATAAAAGGAAGTTTCCACTTTACACCTGGAGAAGCTCTAGATGAAAGTGACAATGGAAATAGATCAAGTATACATTGGGACATTGTAAACATTCAAAGAAAAGAATACGGTGGCGGAGAAATGTATTTTGATGATGTTCTTGTTAGAAAAGATGGAATATTTGTATTACCAGAATTAGAAGCATTAAATCCAGAAAATTTAATGTAATAACCAAAAAACGGAGGAAAAAATGTCAGAAATAACCAAAAAAGCATTAGCAGAATCATTAAAAAAACTATTATCCAAAAATAAATTAAATAAAATAACAATAAAAGAAATAACAGAAGACTGTGGAGTAAATAGACAAACATTTTATTATCACTTTAAAGATATTTACGATTTACTAGAATGGATATATAAAAACGAAGTAATACAAGAAATAGAAGAAAAAACAACCTATGAAACCTGGCAACAAGGATTTTTATACATATTTGAATACATACTAAAAAACAAAGAATTTGTAAAAAATACATATTATTCTATAAGCAAAGACTTTTTATTAAATTTTATATATAAACAAACAGACAAGTTAATAATGGATGTTTTAGAAGAAAAAGCAGTTAATATGAAAGTTAATAAACAAGACGAAAAATTTATAGCAGATTTCTATAAATATGGATTAGTTGGACTAGTTCAAGATTGGATAGAACACGGAATGAAAGAAAATCCAAAAGATATAATAAATAAATTATCAAAAATAGTAGAAGGAAACTTTGAAAAAGCACTAGATAATTTCATAAACTAGACAAATATAGTCAAATGTATAAAATTTATACATTTGGCTATATTTGATTATTGAAAATAATTAAAACTTGTTTTTATAATTTAAAAAACTTAAGAGGAGGAATTATTATGTATTATAGTAATGGAAATTATGAAGCATTTGCACATCCAAGAAAACCAGAAGGAGTAGATGAAAAATCAGCATACTTAGTAGGTGCAGGGTTAGCATCACTTGCAGCAGCATGTTTTCTTGTTCGTGATGGACAAATGAAAGGTGAAAATATTCACATATTAGAAGAATCAAAAATATCAGGTGGAGCATGTGATGGTATAAAAGATGCAAATAAAGGATTTATAATTCGTGGTGGTAGAGAAATGGAAAACCACTTTGAATGTTTATGGGATTTATTCCGTTCAATACCATCATTAGAACAAGAAGGAGCATCTGTACTTGATGAATATTATTGGCTAAATAAAAAAGACCCTAATTATTCATTAATGAGAGCAACTGTAAATAGAGGAGAAGATGCACATACAGACGGAAAATTCACATTATCAGATAAAGCTGCAATGGAGATTGTAAAATTATTTATGACAAAAGATGAAGATTTATATGATAAAAAAATAACAGATGTATTCACAGAAGAATTTTTCAAATCAAACTTTTGGCTATATTGGAGAACAATGTTTGCCTTTGAAGATTGGCATAGTGCCTTAGAAATGAAATTATATATTCAAAGATTTATACATCATATTGGAGGATTACCAGACTTCTCAGCACTTAAATTTACAAAATATAATCAATACGAATCATTAATATTACCAATTGTAAAATACTTGGAAGCACATGGAGTTCAATTCCAATATGACACAAAAGTAACAAATGTATTATTTGATATTGATGGAGAGAAGAAAACTGCAAAACAAATAGTTTGTATTCATGAAGGAAAAGAAGAAAATATACCATTAACAGTAAATGACTTAGTATTTGTTACAAATGGAAGCTGTACAGAAAAATCAATGTTAGGAGACCAAGATACAGCACCAGATTTAACAATACAAAATGGAGAAGGTGCTTGTTGGGAATTATGGAGAAAAATAGCATTACAAAACGAAGAATTTGGACATCCAGATAAATTCTGTTCAGATATTTCAAAAACAAATTGGGAATCTGCAACAGTTACAACACTAGATAGTAAAATACCACCATATATAGAAAAAATCTGTAAGAGAGATCCATTTAGTGGAAGAGTAGTAACTGGAGGAATTGTATCTGTAAAAGATTCAAATTGGCTAATGAGTTGGACAATAAACAGACAACCTCATTTTAAAGAACAACCAAAAGATCAACTAGTAGTATGGGTATATGGTTTATTTACAAACAAACCAGGAAATTATATTAAAAAACCAATGAGAGAATGCACAGGAAAAGAAATAACAGAAGAATGGCTATATCATTTAGGAGTACCAGAAGACCAAATAGAAGAACTAGCAACAAATTCAGCAAGATGTGTACCTTGTATGATGCCATATATAACAGCATTCTTTATGCCTAGAAAAGCCGGAGATAGACCAAAAGTTGTTCCAAATGGTTGCAAAAACTTTGCATTTTTAGGTCAATTTGCAGATACAGTAAGAGATACAGTATTTACAACAGAATATTCTGTAAGAACAGCAATGGAAGCAGTTTATACATTATTAGATATAGACAGAGGAGTACCAGAAGTATTTGGTTCATGTTATGATGTTCGTGTATTATTAGATGCAACATCAAAAATGATGGATGGAAAGAAAATAGAAGATGTAAAATTACCATTTGCAGCAAACTTAGCCTTAAAAAAAGGACTTAAAGAAGTAGAAGGAACTGTAATTGAAGAATTATTAAAAAGATATAATTTAATATAATTTAAAAGCAAGAAATTTGAAATAAATTTCTTGCTTTTTTGTTATTTAGTATAAAAAAGCAAAAACAAATACAAAATAACAAAAATAGGAGGCAAAAAAATGGAAAAACAAAAATATAAAATTATATTTATCGACATAGACGGAACATTAGTAAATGACGAAAAACAAGTCTCGCAAAGAACAATAAACACAATAAAAAAACTTAAAGAAAAGGGAATAATAACAGTATTAACATCAGGAAGACCATATGGAAGTATAGAAAAATACAGTATTCAATGTGATGCAATGCCATATTTAATAGGCTCAAATGGTGCAATAACAAGAAATATTGAAAAAGATGAAGACTTCTTTATAAAAAATCTTGAAAAACAAAAGGTATTAGAAATACTAAAAATAATAAGAAAAAACAAGCTATACACCACAATTACCGTATCAGGAAATATAATAACAGATACACAAAAATATGGGCTAATTCCAGAATATAGACCAGAAATAATAGAAACAGAAAGCTTAGAAGAATATATAGACAAAATAGAAAGACCAATAATAAAATATAGCATTGTAGATGAAGAAAAAGAAAAGTTAGAAAACATTAGAAAAGAATTAATAGACAAATTTGATATAACAATGACTCCAGTAGATATAATGGGACTAACTCAAAAACAAAGAAAAGTAAAAAATGGTTATATTAGTAATCCATATATAACAGATATAATGGCGTTAAATACTACCAAAGGAGATGCAATAAGAAATCTAAGCAAATATTTAAAAATAGATTTATCACAAACAATAGCAATTGGAGATGGAAGAAATGATATAGAAATGTTTGAAACAGTAGGCTATAAAATAGCAATGAAAAATGCAGTAAAAGAATTATATGAAAGAGCAGATGCTATTACAACAACAAACAATAATGAAGGGGTTGCAGATGCCTTAGAAAAAATATTTGAACTATAATAAATGAATATTTATTATAAATTTGGAAATATTTAAAAAGAGATAAAAATTCAAACTTTTTCAAAAGAGGAGAAAAAGAAATGGTATATACAGTAACTTTTAATCCTGCCTTGGATTATATAATAAAAATAGAAAACTTTGAAATTGGAAAAATTAATAGAAGCAATCAAGAAATTATATTACCAGGAGGTAAAGGGATTAATGTTTCAATTGTTTTAAATTCTTTAGGCATAGAAACAACAACATTAGGATTTATTGCAGGTTTTACAGGAGATAAAATTAAAGAAGAAATAGAAAAATACAATATAAAAACAGACTTTGTAAAATTGCAAAATGCAAATTCAAGAATTAATGTAAAAATAGCAAAAAATTCTAATACAGAAGAAACAGCTATTAATTGTACAGGACCAATAATAGATAAAGACAATGTAGAAATTTTATTTCAAAAATTAGAAAAAATAAAAAATGGAGATATATTGGTTTTATCAGGAAGTGTTTCAAAAGGAATTGAAAATAACATATATGAGGAAATTTGTGAAAAACTAAAAGAAAAAGAAATAAAAATTATAGTAGATACAACAAAAGACTTACTTTTAAACACTTTAAAATATAAGCCATTTTTAATAAAACCAAATAAAGAAGAATTAGAAGAAATCTTTAATACAAAAATTATAGACAAAGAACAAGCATTACAATATGCAGAACTTTTACAAGAAAAAGGAGCAAAAAATGTAATAGTTTCTATGGGAGGTCAAGGAGCAGTTTATATAGATGAAAATGGTTATACCTATAAGATGGAGGCTTTAAGAAATCCAAATTCAAAAATAATAAATACAGTAGGAGCAGGAGACTCAATGGTGGCAGGTTTTATTGCTGGGTATGAATTATTTAAAAATCACGATAAAGCTTTTAGAATGGGAATGGCAGCAGGAGCAGCAACTGTAAATTCGGAATTTTTAGCAACCAAAGAAGAAATATACGAATTATTAAAATAGAGAGGAGTTAAATTATGAAAATTACAGATTTAATAAGTACCGCTTCTATAGATTTAAATGTAAAAGCAAAAAACAAAGAAGAACTCATAGAAAAAGCAGTTAAATTAATGACAAAAAACGGTAACATTAAAGATGAACAAAAATACTTAGAACTTGTAACACAAAGAGAAAAACAAAGTTCAACTGGAATTGGAGAAGAAATAGCAATTCCACATGGTAAAGGAGAATGTATAACAGCACCTGGAGTATCTGCAATGGTAATACCAGAAGGAGCAGACTTTGAATCTTTAGATGGAAAACCAGTAAAACTATTATTCTTAATAGCAGCACCAGATACCAAAGAAAATATACACCTAGAAGTATTAAGTAGATTATCAACTTTATTAATGGACGAAAACTTTAGAAAAAAACTAATAAATGCAAAAACAAAAGAAGAATTCATAGAAATAATAAATGAAGCAGAAAAAGAAAAAATAGAAGATGACAAACAAAAAGAAGAAAAAGGAAATAAACAAACTTATGAACTTCTTGGAATTACAGGCTGCCCAACAGGAATAGCACATACGTATATGGCAGCAGAAAGTTTAGAACAAATGGGAAACGAACTTGGACATCCAATAAAAGTAGAAACACAAGGACAATCTGGAGCAAAAAATATATTAACAGATGAAGAAATAAAAAAAGCAAAAGCAATTATAATAGCAGCAGATATAAATATAGATTTATCAAGATTTGATGGTAAAAAAGTAATAAAAGCAAGAGTATCAGATGGAATTCATAAACCAAAAGAATTAATAGAAAAAGCAATAAATGAAAATTCAGAAATTCCAATATACCATCATAAAGAAAATGAAGAAAACGAATTCGAAGAAAAAGGAAACTTTGGTGGAAATATATATAAACACTTAATGAATGGTGTAACACATATGTTACCATTTGTAGTAGGTGGAGGAATTTTAATAGCAATAGCATTTTTATTAGATGATTACTCAATAGATCCATCAAACTTTGGAATGAATACACCAGTAGCAAGTTTCTTTAAAACTATTGGTGGAATGGCATTTGACTTTATGTTACTAATTCTTGCAGGTTATATTGCAATGAGTATTGGAGATAGACCAGGACTTGTAGTAGGGTTTGTTGGAGGAGCTATTGCAAAAGCTGGAACAACCTTCACCTCACTTAGTAATCCAGAAGAGGTATTAGTAAGTTCAGGATTTTTAGGAGCATTAATAGCAGGATTCTTAGGTGGATTTGTAATATTATTTTTGAAAAAAGTATTTTCATTTATGCCGAAAAGCTTAGAAGGAATTAGAACAATATTAATTTACCCAGTTGCTGGAATACTTTTAATAGGAATTATAATGTTATTAATAAATCCATTCGTATCAGCAATAAATACAGGACTAAACAATTTCTTATCATCAATGAGTGGAACAAATAAAATAATATTAGGAGCAATACTTGCTGGAATGATGTCAGTTGATTTAGGAGGACCAGTAAATAAAGCAGCATATACTTTTGGAACAGGAATGTTAGCAGAAGGACACTATGAAATTATGGCAGCAGTTATGATAGGTGGAATGGTTGCACCACTTGCAATAGCAATATTAGCAACATTTTTCCCTAAAAAAATACCAAAAAAAGAAAGACAAGCAGGACTATTAAATTACGTAATGGGCTTATCATTTATATCAGAAGGTGCAATACCATTTGCTTCAGCAGACCCAATACGTGTAATACCAGCATGTGTTGTTGGCTCAGCAGTTTCAGGAGCATTATCAATGGCCTTTAACTGTACACTAATGGCACCACATGGAGGAATATTTGTAGTACCATTAATTGGAAATCCATGGGGGTATTTATTAGCCTTATCAATAGGATCTATAGTATCAGCAGGAATACTAGTTGGACTTAAAAAGAATGTATGGGAAAATTAGGCGAAAGAAAGGAAGAAAAAATCTATGGTAAAAGAAAAAGTGACACTAAACAATGAAACAGGGCTTCATGCAAGACCAGCAAGTGAACTTGCTAAGATGGCAATGAAATATAACTGTGAAATAAATCTAATAGTAAATGACAAAAAAATCAATGCAAAATCTCCCCTTTCAATAATGTCAGCTGGAATAAAAGAAAATACAGAAATAGAAATAACTTGTGATGGGGAAAATGAAAACAAAGCATTAAAAGAAATTACAGAAGCATTTGAAAATAATTTTGGAGAATAAAAAGGAGATGAGAAAAGTGTTAAAAGGAAAAGGAGTTTCTAATGGAATAGGCTTTGGTAAAGTTGTATTACTAAAACCAGAAGATTTAAAAGTAGAAAAATCTAAGATAGACAATGTAAAAGAAGAAACAGAAAAATTCAATGAAGCCCTAAATTCAGTAATAAAAGACACAGAGGAGATAATAAAAAAATCTTCAGGAACAGAAAAAGACATAATGCAAGCATATTTAATGATTTTAAAAGATGAAACACTAATAGAACAAACCTTAAAAATAATCAAAGAAGAAAAATATAATTCAGCATATGCTACAGAGGTAGGTTTTAATTCAATAACACAAATATTTGAAAATATGGATGATACCTACTTAGCATCAAGAAGTTCAGATATATTAGATATGAAGAAAAAAATCATTGCAAAAATATTAAATAAAGAAGTAATAGACTTTTCTCATTTACCACGTAATACCATAATAGTAGCAAAAGAAATGACTACTTCAGATACTGCAAAATTAGATTTAAATAATATTGCAGGAATAGTAACAGAACTTGGAGGAACAAATTCACACGTATCAATAATGGCAAGAACCCATGAAATTCCTGCAATAGTAGGAATAAAACACGCAATACAAGTATTAAGAGAAAAAGACTTTATAGCAATAAATGGAACAACAGGAGAGATTTTTGTAAATCCAACAGAGGAAGAATGTGTTGAACTTGGAGAACTAAAAGAAAAACTAAAACAAGAAAAAGAAGAACTTGAAAAATACAAGAATAAAGAAACAAAAACAACAGATGGACACAAAGTAGAATTACTATCAAACATTGGAGTACCAGAAGATACAGAATTAGTGATTTCTAATACAGCAGAAGGAGTTGGATTATTTAGAAGCGAATTTCTATATATGAATTCAGAAAACTTTCCAACAGAAGAACAACAATTTATGGCATATAAAAAGATTGCACAAAAGTTACAAAATAAAAAAGTAGTAATAAGAACACTAGATATTGGAGGAGACAAGGATTTAAAATACATGGAATTACCCAAAGAACAAAATCCATTTTTGGGTTATAGAGCAATTAGAATTTGCTTAGATAACATAGCACTATTCAAAACACAAATAAGAGCAATCTTAAGAGCAAGTGCATTTGGAAATTTATCAATAATGTTACCAATGATATCTTCAATAGAAGAACTAAGAGAAGCGAAAGACATAATTGAAGATGTAAAAAAAGAATTAGAAAAACAAAATATTGCATTTAAAAAGGATATCAAAATAGGAATAATGGTAGAAATACCATCAACTGCAATAATGGCAGAAGAATTTGGAAAAGAGTGTGATTTTTTTAGCATTGGAACAAATGATTTAATTCAGTATACAGTTGCAGTAGAACGTGGAAATGAAAAAATTGCTAATTTATATACAATGTATAATCCTGCAGTTATAAGGCTAATCAAATCAGCAATAAATGGAGCTCATAAAAACAAAATTAAGTGCGGAATGTGTGGCGAATCAGCTGGAGAGTTACTATATATTCCATTACTTATAGGACTTGGATTGGATGAGTTTTCTATGAATGCTAATAAGGTATTAAAAGCTAGAAAGCTGATATTGGATTTGAAATATTCTGAATGTAAAAAACTTGCAGAAGATATTTTGAAAATGCCTACTGCGGAGGAAATAAAAGAAAAATTGAAACAAGTTGGGAAATCCTAATTTGCTTCAATTTTTTTGATACTTGTAAAAAAACACCAAATGTGATAAAATAACAAAAAAAAAGAAAGGAAGAAAAAAATGTTCTTTTCAAAACCAGGAGAATACGAACCATGTGGCATATTCACATTAGGACATTTAAAACTAATAATCCTAACAGCAATATGTATAACAATGGCACTAAAAAACACAGTAACAAAAAGCAAAAATGAAATAAAAAACATAATAAAAAAATGTACAATAACAATGTGGATATTTGAGGCAATAATAATAGCCTTCAAATTATGTACAGGAGATATAAGAAACGTAAATAACTATGTACCACTATATTATTGTAGTTTATTATTATATGCAGGACTACTAAGTTCATTTGGAAAAAACAAACTAGAAAGAATGGGAAATGTCTTTTTAGCAACAGGTGGAATAGTAGGAGGAGTAGTATTTATGATACTTCCAACCACATCATTACCATCATATCCGATGTTCCATTTAGTAAGTATTCATAGTTATATATTTCATGGAGTAATGGTATATTTAGGATTACTTATAAACTTAACACAGTACATAGAAATAGAAAAAAATGATATTAAATATTATGCAAGTTTAGTTGGATGTGTATGTATATTAGCATTTATAGTAAATAACATATTTGATAGTAACTTAATGTTTATATCAAAGAATTTCCCAGGAACACCAATAGAAATAATATATAAATATACAGGAAGATTATTTACACTAGTAATGTCAGTAGGACAAATGACATTACCATTTTACTGTGTATATGAAGTAATAAAAATACGCAAAGAGGCAAAAAGAAAGGAAATGTTATGCCAGTATCAATAACAGAAATAAAAAATAGACTACCAAAAGAATTTATGGAAAATCTATACGAAATGTTTACACCAGGAATGGTAGACAATATTTTGAAAGGTATTATTGAAAAAAGATATACAACTTTAAGGGTAAATACATTAAAATATAATGCTCAAGAATTAATGAGATATTTTAAAGAGCAAAATATAAAATTCGAAAGAGTATTATGGTACCCAGATGCATTTGTAATAAAAAATGCAAATGAAAAAGATATACAAAAATTAGATATTTATCAAAAAGGTTATATTTATATACAAAGCTTACCAAGTATGGTACCACCACTTGTTTTAGCTCCAAAAGAAAATGAAAATATATTAGATTTAACAGCAGCACCAGGAAGTAAAACAACTCAAATAGTATCATTAATGAATGGAAAAGGACATGTTTTAGCAAATGAGTTGGACAAGATGAGGTGTGAAAAATTAAAATATAATGTAAAAATGCAAGGTGCTGATATAGTAGAGGTTGTAAATGGACGTGGAGAAAAAATAGGTTCACAATACAAAGAACAATTTGATAGAGTTTTATTAGATACACCATGTAGCGGGGAAGGTAGATTTACAGCATATGATGTGCAAAGTTACAGAGTTTGGTCACCTAAAAAAGTTAATGAATTGACAAAAATGCAGAAAAAGCTATTTCAAAGTGCTTATGATGCATTGAAACCAAATGGTATACTAGTATATTCAACTTGTACATTAAATAAAGAAGAGAATGAATATATTTTGGACTGGGCATTAAAAAACTTCAACTTAAAAATGGTTGATATAGATATAAATATAAAAAATGCAATGCCAGGAATTAATGATGGACTAGAAAAAGATATAAAGAAATCAATAAGAATATTACCATCAAAAGATATGGAAGGCTTTTTCGTATCTAAATTTATTAAGAAATAATGTGAGGAAAAAATGAAGAACAACGAAAAAATGAATATAAACATAATATTGTATATAACAGCAATAGGAATAATATTTAGTACAATATTTTTTATATATAATGCAGCTCAGACTAAATATATTGAAAGTGTAGGAGCTGAACAAGATGAAACAGAAGAAGTACAAACTAATGAAGAAGTAGAAATAGCTAAAGTAGAAACTCAAGAGGTTTCATCAAGAAAAAGTATGAATGATAGACAGAGTACAGAAACACAAACAGAAAATAATCAAACAGAACAAATTGAGGCAACTAACCAAGAACAAAATCAAGAACCGGAAAATATTGAACCAGAAAAAACATATACACAAATAAAAGATGTAAAAATATCAAAAGATATGGACTTAACAGTAAGTACAAATCTATCAAAAGAAGATTTTAAAACAGTAATATCAGGAGTAAAGCAAGACACAAGTAAATTCTTCTATAATAATTCTGACTTAATATATGACTTATGCCAAAAATATGAACTAAATGAAATATTTTTCTGTGGTTTAATCTCAGCAGAATCAGGATGGAAAATAGCAGATAATCATCGTAGGACACACAATTACATAAGTTTAATGTCAAAAGGAAACTTATTAAAATATAATTCAGTTGAAGAAGGACTAGAAGTAGCAGCCAAAACATTACATAATAAATATTTAACAAAAGGTGGAGTATTTTATTATGGAAAAACATTATCAGCAGTAAAAACAAAATTCTGTCCAGCTTCAAGTACATGGGTCAATTTAGTATATGGAAGAATGAAACAAATTATATAATAACACAAGAAAAAGGAGAATATAATGACATACGAATTCGAAGTACCAGGCAAGATAACAGGAAAAGGAAGACCAAGGGTAAACTCATATACTGGAATAGTATATACACCAACAAAAACAAAAGACTACGAAACTTTAGTAGAACAATATTTTTTATTAAAATACCCACGTTTTAAAGAAATTGTTGGAAGAGCAAAAGTAACTATTACAGCATATTTTGAAGTTCCTAAAAGTACAAAAAAGAGTGACAAAGAAAATATGTTGAACAATATAATAAGTCCAACCAAAAAACCTGATATAGATAATATAGTAAAAATAGTTTTAGATGCAATGAATAAATTTGCATTTAAAGATGATACTCAAATAACAAAATTAGAAGTAGAAAAAATTTATGGAATAGAAGAAAAATTACAAATAAAGATAGAAGAATACTAGGAAAGACCTAGTATTTTTTATATTAGCAAATATACCTAAATCTCATATAATGTAAAAGGGAAGGTATAAAGATGAAAAATATAACATATAACAGAACATCAGCCTGTGAATATGCTAAAAAATGGGCATTAAAAAGAAATCTACAATATTACAATTATGACTCATTAGGAGGAGATTGTACTAATTTTATATCACAATGCATTTTTGCTGGAAGTAAAGTAATGAATTATTTAAAACAAAATGGATGGTATTATATAGATGGAAACAGAAAATCACCATCTTGGACAGGGGTTGAATTTTTATATAATTTTTTAATAACAAATAAATCAGTAGGACCATATGGAAAAATAGCAAATATAAATGAAATACAAAATGGAGACATAGCCCAACTTTCCTTTGATGGAAATACTTATTCACATTCTTTAATAATTTTAGATATAAAACAAAGAAATTTAAATCAAATATATATTGCTTCACATACTTATGATTCATATTATAAGCCTATAGCTGAATACAATTACTCAAAAATAAGATTTGTTCATATAGAAAATGTAAGAAAATGGTAATATTAGACAAGAATATCGTATAAATAATAGTAAATAAAATAGAAGGAGATATTTTGTATGAAAATTATTTCGATAAGAAAAAAGACAATTTTTAGGGCAAGTGCAATACTATTATTTACTATGATAATTTGTATATTCACAAGTTCTTTTGGTATGCAACATTATTATAAAGTTGATTTTTCAACAGGTTTAGTAACAGCAACTACATTAAATGTGAGAAGCGGTCCAGGAACTAACTATGGAATAGTAGCAACAGTAAAGAAAAATGAATATATACGAGTTTTTGCAGGAGTTGGAGATTGGTATATAGTACAAGTAGAAGGAGATTACGTTGGAGCAGTTAATAAAAAATACGTAAAAGCAATATACCCAAATTCTAGTAATTCAAACAATAGCTCAAATAACAATTCCAGTAGTAATTCAAACAGCACTACTACAGCAATGACCACTGATGAAAAAGAAGTATTTGATTTAATAAATAACCAAAGAACCCAAAATGGATTATCAGCATTAAAATTAGATACAGAAACATTAAGAGTAGCAAGAATAAAAGCACAAGATATGGTAGACAACAACTATTTTTCACATAATTCACCAACATATGGTTCACCATTTCAAATGCTAAACAGCTTTAAAATATCATATAAAACAGCAGGAGAAAACATAGCAGGAAATTCAAGCAACAGTTCAGCCGTTACAGCTTGGATGAATTCATCAGGACATAAAGCAAACATATTAAACAGTTCATTTAACTACACCGGAATAGGAGTTGTAAAAAGTTCAAAATATGGTAAGGTCTATGTTCAAATGTTTTTGGGAAAATAAAAAACAATAATATAAAATAAAGCATATAATAAAATAGGTGATGCTCATGAAAAATTGTTTAAAACAATTATATGAAGATGCTAAAAATATAAAAGAAAAAGACCCTGCTTGTAGAAATGTATTAGAAGCAATAATTCTTTACCCAGGATTTCACGCGATATTTTTCCATAGAATAGCACATTTTTTCTATACAAAGAGACTTTATTTTATAGCAAGATTAATTTCACAAATAGCAAGACACTTAACTGGAATTGAAATTCATCCAGGAGCGAAAATTGGAAAAAGATTGTTAATAGATCATGGTATGGGAGTAGTAATAGGAGAAACTGCTACAATAGGAGATGATTGTACAATATATCATAATAGTACATTAGGAGGTACAGGCAAAGATAAATACAAAAGGCATCCAGACATAGGCAATAATGTGATGGTAGGTTCTGGAGCAAAGGTATTAGGGCCAATAAAGATAGGTAATAATGTTAAGATTGGAGCAAATGCTGTTGTTTTACACGATATACCGAATAATGTGACTGTGGTTGGTGTTCCAGAAAGAATTGTTAAAAAATAAAAATTTCCTATGATGAAAATTTCAACATAGGAAATTTTTTAATATAATATTGAGATAAAATATAAGCAAGTAATATTAAAAACAAAAAACATTTGAAAATGTTGAACTAAAACCAATATTGTGTTAAAATGATTTTGATACATAATAAATTGTGTAAAATTCGAATGAAAAATTAGGAGGAAACGTATGAAAGAAAAAAGCATTAAGGGTATAACGTTAGTAGCGTTAGTAATAACCATAGTGATATTACTAATATTAGCGGGAATAAGTATACAAGCAATAACAAATACAGGATTATTTGCAAATGCTAAAATAGCAAAAGAAAAATCAATTGAGGGACAGTTAAAAGAGGAAATTAGTTTGGCAATAAAAAATATACAAGTGGAAGAAATAGCAAAGGGAAATGGAGTAACATTAGAAACATTAGCAGGAGGACAATTGGAAAAAGAATTAAAAGATATAACAGCAGAATTAACAGATGGAGAAATAAATGGAGAATATAAGGATTATGAATATACAATAGACTCAAATTTGAATGTAACAATAAATGGGCCAGTAACAGGAGTAAGAATTAAAGGAAGTGCAGAAGTTCAAACAGAAGGTTATGTATTTGAAGGAAGTACAGTTGAAATAAAAGTAATAGCAAGTATAACAGAGGGAACAATAACAGGAATAGAAGCACCAGATGGAGTTACATTAAAAACGGATACAAGTACAACGGAAAAAGTATATACAGTAAATAAAAATGGAGCATATGCATTCAAAATAACAAGTGATAGTGGAAAAACAAAAAATGTAACAGCAAATGTAGAAAACATATTGAGTGCACCACAAATAACAATAAGTGAAGTAACAGGAAATAGTTTTAAAATTAATGTAGAAAATAATTATCCAGAAGGAGCAATAACAGAATATAAATATTTAATAGGAGAAACAGTAAAACAACAAGGAACAACAGATAAAAACTATACAGTAACAGGATTATTAGAAGAAACAGAATATAGTAATATAAAAGTAATAGCATATATGAATAGTTCAAGCAAGGATAGTAATACAGAAAAAGTAACAACAGAAATGAAAGATGAAATAGCATATACTTGGGATGAAATAGCAGAAATTGCAAAAGCAATATCAAATGATAATTCAATAACAGATGATTCAGAAACAGCCACAGTAAATGGAAAAACATTAAAAGTAGGACAAATGAAAAAATTAGATGGAAAAAAAGTAAGAATATTAGGATTTAATCATGATGAATTAGCAGAACCAACAGTAGCATACGATACAGCAACATTAACAGGAAAAGCTGGAATAAGTTTTGAGTATGTAGATTTCTTAACAGAAGCAGGAATGAATAGTAGTAATAGTAATTCAGGAGGTTGGAAGGCTTCAGCACTAAGAGAAACATTAAATGGAACAATATATAACTCATTAAGTATAAAGAACAATATAAAAAAGGTAAAGAAAGATTATATATCAACATATAATGTAGCATCAACTCAACAAACAGAGGATTATTTATGGCTGTTATCAGGTGGAGAAATATGGAGGGATGGATGGATACCAGAAGGAAAACAATATGAATACTATAAGAAGAATTTAGGAAGTACGAGTGATTCAAGCTTAACAGATATCACAAAAAAACCAAATGCAAAAAATTCAAACTGGTGGTGGCTGCGTTCGCCTCATTACAGAAATAGCACCGCTTTCTACGTTGTGTACCGTAACGGTGATTGCTACAATTACGATGCTAAGATATCTGGTGGTGTAGCTCCTGGCTTTTCAATTTAAAATCTATTATGTGAAATACTATAAAAGTAGTATGGTATAGTAATACTATGTTACTTTTTAGTATCTAAAACGTATTCGAGTTATTTTTTCTATTTTTATTGATATTTGACACCATAAGTGATAAAATATCAATATAAAATAAGAGGAGGACTAGGAAATGTATGAAAGAAGTGCAATAGTATTAGAAAAATATTTCAACAAAATATTTGGATTTAATGAAAAAAACAATTTAAAGAATTTATATAATAGTTATAAAAATATAATAGAGGAAACATGCAAATATCAAGAAATAATTGAAGAAGAAGAAAAACAAATAGAACAGTTTGACCAAATAGCAAATGAAATTAGAAATATACAACAAGAACAAAAAAAACTATATAAATCAAACATAAAACTTGAAGAAGATAGAAATAAATTGTTTGATGACTTAGATGAAGATCCAGCCCTTCTAGAAAAAAAGTTAGAAAAAATAGGACAAACAATTTTAAGTAATAATGAACGTTTGGAAGAATTAAAAAATGGATTTACAGAAAATTTAAATGAATTTAATGAAAGACAAAAAGAAAGAAATAAATGTTCAAAAGCAAGAAGAATAGAAGAAGGCACTCATATTCAGTTGATTGAAGAATTAAAAAAAGAATTACAAGAAATAGATGTTAACAAAATAAAAGAATTAAAGCAATTTGCATCAGCAGAAACATTAGATGACATAAAAAAAGAGATTGCAGAAATAATGATAAGCAATGGTAAAGATGAAAAAGTAAAATTCAATGAAGACGTAGTAGAAAAATCAGTAAATGCAAGAACAAAAATAGCACAAAAAGAAGCAGAATCATATATTTTAGTGTATGATAAAACAAAAAGATTACTAAATGAAATTGAAAATGAAGATGTAAAATTAGATAAATATCAAAAAACACTAAGAGATGTTTCTGTAAAATTAGAATTTTTAAAAGCAGAAAAAGAATATATTGTTAGTTTCTTAGATAATGAAAGAATGACAGCAATAAACGGCTTAAAAGCTCATAAAGTAATGATGGCAGAAGCTTGTGAAAAATTTGAATTAGATATAGAACAATTTGAGAATCTATATCAATTAGTATTAAGAGAAATTGCTGGAAAATCAACCAAAAAAGCTTACAACGAGTTATACAATAAAGAATATTTAAAAAATATTGAAGAAAAAGAGAAAAATTTTGAAGAAGCAATTAACAATATAAAATTAAAAGCGGGAACAATTATTAATTCAAATTATTGGAGAATTGATGGAATTAAAAATATCTATGAAGTCTTTCAAAATGAAATAACAACTAAATTTGGAAAGGATTTATCAGAATATCAATTAGAAGAACTTGAAGAAGAAATTGAAGATGAACCAGAAGAACCAATATATGAAAATCTAGATGATGAAAATTATGAAAGTGATGAAGATTTACTTTCATATGATTTTCCAGAAGAAGATGATGAATCTGAAATAGATGAGAAAGAAGAATATTTTGACGATGATGACGATGAATATGCTGATGACGAAGAAGATGAAGAAGATTTAGATGAGTTTGAAGACGACGAGGACGACGAAGATTTAGAAGAAGACGACGAAGAATTTTTTGATGACGATGATGAAGATTATTACGAAGAAGATAGAGATGAAGATGAAGAAGATGATGATTTCTTTTTTGATGATGACGAAGAAGATGAAGAGGTTAAAGATAATAAAAATTCAAAGAAATTGGAAAATAATTCTCAAAAAAGTAAAAATTCTAAAGGATTGTTTAATAAATTTTTTAAAGATAAAAATAAATAATTTATATAACTATACATATTTTGAGTAATATTTAAGAGTATTGCTTGAATTTGAAATTATTATATGATATTATGAATAAAAAATTATAGGAGGCAAAATTTATGAATCGACAAAGTCGTCGTCATCCAAGTAGTTCTCTGTTGCCTGCTTTTTATGCTTCGAAAAAAAGCATTATTGTTGAAAACCAAAAACGGAAAAATTCGACAGTAAATTCAATCAGCTTAAAAAAGAAAAAAGCTAAAAGAGGATTTTAACCTTCGCAAGCCCTACATTTTTTGTAGGGCTTTATAATTATAATAAAAAAATGTAAAAACCATAATGCACAAAAATGAACAAAAATGAAACTCTTTTGAAATAAATATATACTTGACAGTAAACAAGATATAATATATAATACTAACATATTTATTAATCAGTAAACATATACAACCAAAAGCAAGATTTAGGAATGGAGTGGTATTATGGAAAATGCTGTTGAGAAAAATAATACAAAGTATAAAATAGAGTTGATGGAAAATTCATCAGATAATATTAAAAATTTAATTTATTCTATTAGAGGAAAACAGGTAATGCTAGATAGTGATGTTGCGATGCTATATCAATATACTACAAAAAGAATAAATGAAACAGTTAGAAGAAATATTAATAGATTTCCAGAAAAATTTTGTTTTCAATTGACAGAAAATGAAATTGATAACTTGAGGTCGCAAATTGCGACCGCCTCAAAAGTATTTGAAAATAAATTTAGAAATAAGAAATTTTCACCTTATGCATTTACAGAGCAAGGAATAGCAATGCTTTCAGGTTTATTAAAAAATGAAATAGCAGTTAAAGTAAGCATAAATATAATGGACGCATTTGTAGAAATGCGAAAATTTATACTATCAAATGGACAAGTTTTTGACAGGATAACAAATATAGAATATAAATTATTAGAACAAAGTAAAACACTAACAGAACATGAAGAAAAATTTGAAAAAGTATTTGATGAATTACAGAAAAATGAAAAAGAAGAATTCAAACAAAAAATATTTTTTGATGGGCAGATATATGATGCTTATAGTTTGATAATAGATATTATAAAAAGAGCGAAAAACAAAATTTTGATTATAGATAATTATATAGATGACAGCATTTTAGAAATGCTACAAAAGAAAAAACAAAATGTTGAAGTTATAATTTTAACAATACAAAATAACAAATTAACCAAATTGGATATTCAAAAATTTAATAAACAATATCCTACATTAAAAATTGCATATACAAATAAATTCCATGATAGATTTATAGTAATTGATAACAAAGAGTTATATCATTGTGGAGCATCACTTAAAGATTTAGGAAAGAAATGTTTTGCAATTTCTAAAATAGAAGATATTGAATACATAGAAAAGATAAGTTGTGTAGAAGAAGTCAAAACACAATAAAATAATATAAAACATGTGATTACTGAAATAAAATGTTAGTTAATGGCACTTTATTTTTTGCATATTTATTGTAATAATTTGGTATTTATGATAATATAAAATAAAATTAAGAGGCATACAAGAAAAAATCATTATGTGTACAATCTTTAAATTATGTATGTGAAGCTATTTATGATTTTTATATGGTTCATATTATATTTATCATCATAGTTGGTTTATGGTATTAGAAGATTTAATATTATTAATTACTGGAATAATAGCTGTATATAAAAATGATATAAAGAAAATACATAATAATAAAAGTTATAAAGAAAGGTAGGAAAGAATATGAATACTTTTGTTAATTATGCACATAGAGGAGCATCAGCATATGCACCAGAAAATACAATGGCAGCTTTTAAAAAAGCATTTCAAATAGGAACAAACGGAATAGAACTAGATTTACAAAAGACTAAAGATGAAAAAATAGTTATATTTCATGACGATAAAATAGATGAGAAGTCAAATGGAACAGGAAAAATATCGGACTATACATATAAAGAACTATTAGAATTTGATTTTGGAAGTTGGTTTAGTGAAGAATTTGAAAATGAAAAGATAGTTCTATTTGAAGATTTTATGAAAGAAGTATCAAGCAAAGATTTAATTTTAGCAATAGAATTAAAAGAAGAAGGGATAGAAAAAGAAACCTTAGAAATTATAAAAAAATATTATAATAAAGCCAATGTTTTTATTACTTCATTCATATATAATGCATTATTAAATGTTAGAAAATTAGACAAGACTATAAAAATAGGATGGCTTATTAAAGAAGATATAAATCAAAAAAATATATTAGAGTTTATGAAAATTTCTGGAAATCAAATATGTCCACCAGCTGACTTAGTTTCAGAAAATGGAATTAAATTAGCAAGAAAAAATAATCTGGGTGTTAGATTATGGGGAGTTTCTAATGAAAATATAATGTTAAAAGTATATAATTTAGATATAGATGGAATGACTGTAAATTTTCCAGATAAATTAAATGAATTAATAATGAACAATTAAAAATACAGGAATTAATATACAAACATCCAACCGCAATGTTAGATCAATGTGAAATAAAATTTGAATAGCATTTCTAATATAAAATAAAAATAGAGATTCTTAATTAGAACCTCTACTTTTAATTAAATCTCAATTTTAGGCTGATACCTCTCAAGCCACATATTAACCTGGCATAAATATGCCATAAGTTGAGGTCCAGTCCTTGAGTGTCAGAAAACAACACGAACAGATAACCGCTGATACTGTAAGAAAAGAAGAAAAAACACAATCTGCAAAAATGAACTTTTTTTATAAAAATAACGAAAAATAATATAAAACATGTGATTACTGAAATAAAGTGTTAGTTAATAGCACTTTATTTTGACATCAAAAAAATTATATTGAAATATTTTAAACAAAAATGTTACAAATTATTGACAAGATGGAAGATATAATATAAAATACAAACATAAGTTTCATAAAGCTTAAAATTAAATATAAAGGACGTGATTAAAATTGAATAATATAGAAAATCTAAAAGATTTAATTATATACCAAAGCCAAAATAATGAAAATATATCAGTAGAAGTTTTATATAATGAAGAAGATTTTTGGCTAACTCAAAAATCAATGTCTAAATTATTTAATGTAGCAGAAAATAATATTACATATCATTTACAGAATATATTTAAAACAAAAGAATTAGAGGAAAATCGAACTACTCAAAAAATTAGAGTAGTTCAAAAAGAGGGAAACAGAAAAGTTTCAAGAGAAGTGACATTTTACAGTCTAGATGCAATTATAGCTGTAGGACTGCTCCAGAGATAATTTATAATAGAGTAGATAGTAAAAAAAATAATATGGGACTAACAACTTGGAAAAATGCACCAGATGGAAAAATACTTGAAACAGATGTAACAATAGCAAAGAATTATCTTTCACAAGAAGAAATTACAGAATTAAATAATTTAGTATCAATGTACCTTGATTATGCAGAAAGACAGGTAAAATTAGGAAAGATTATATCAATGAAAGAATGGAAAGAAAAATTAGAAGTATTCTTAAAAATTAATGAATATAATATTTTAAAAGATAATGGGACAATAAAAAGAGAAATAGCAGATAAGTTGGCTTTAGATGAATACAATAAATATAGAGTTTTACAAGACAAAAATTACATTTCAGACTTTGATGAATTAGTAATAGAGACAAAAAAATTAAACAAAACATAAGAATATAAACTTTCAAATTTAACTAAAAAGAAAAATTGGAGATGAATTAAGAAATGAAAAATTATATAAAAAATTATCCAAGACCACAATTTGTTAGAAATAAATGGGTAAATTTAAATGGAGATTGGAACTTTACATTTGATGATGAAAATTTAGGAGAAGAAAAAGAATATTATATTAGTTTTCCAACAAGAAATAAAATCAATGTACCTTTTACATACGAAACTGAATTAAGCGAAATAAAAGATGAAAGTGTGCATTATGTAGTATGGTATAACAAAAAAATACATATTTCAAAAGAAAATGAAAAAGCAATATTACATTTTGAAGGAAGTGACTATAAAACTAAAATATGGATTAATGGAAAATATATAGGAACAAATGAGGGAGGATACCATAGATTTTCATTCGAGATAGATAAATATATTAAAGAAGGCGAAAATGATATTACCATAAGAGTAGAGGATTCATTAGCCAAAGAGCAACCTAGAGGAAAACAAAGATATAAAAAAGAAAGTTGGAAATGTTGGTATATACAAACAACAGGCATATGGAAAACAGTTTGGATAGAATATGTGCCTAAATACTATATGAAAAATGTAAAATTAACTCCAAATTTAGATAATAAAAATATACAATTAGAATATGAAACAAATATATCTGAAAAAGAATTAGAAGAAAATAATTTTTATATAGAAACAGAAATTTCTTTTGAAAATGAACTACTAATCACAAATAAAATTCAGCTTACAGAATTATATCAAGAAAATGAAATATTAATATGTGAAAATAATGCAGAAGTGAAAAAATGGTCACCAAAAGAACCCAACTTATATGATATTTGTTATAAATTATATTGTAATGATAAACTTATAGATATTGCATATTCTTATTTTGGATTTAGAAAGATATCAATTCAAAAAAATAGAATATATTTAAATGATGATGAATTATATTTAAAATTTATATTAGATCAGGGATATTGGAAAGAATCACATTTAACACCACCAAGTGAAGATGCCTTAATTAAGGATATAGAAATTGCATTAAAATATGGATACAATGGAGTTAGAAAGCATCAAAAAATAGAAGATGAAAGATTTTTATATTGGTGTGATGTAAAAGGTATGTTAGTTTGGAGTGAAATGGCAAACTGCTATAATTATAATGATAAATCAATACAGCAATTTACAAATGAATGGATTAAAGTAGTAAAACAAAATTATAATCATCCATCAATTGTTACATGGATTCCTATAAATGAATCTTGGGGCTTACCAAATATAAGTGATAATATAAAACAACAAAATTATGCAAATAGTTTATACTATTTAACAAAATCAATAGATAATACAAGACCTGTAATTTCAAATGATGGTTGGGAACATACAATATCAGACATAATAACTATTCATGATTATAAACAAGATCCAGAATTGTTTTTTTTAACATATACTGATGATGAGAAAAAAGTATTAAATAATATGGAAAAACATAATGGAAAACACAAATTATTTGCTGAAGGATATAGATATAATGGACAACCAGTTATAATGAGTGAATATGGTGGAATTGCTTTAGATTCTGAAAAAGGATGGGGATACGGAAAGCAAGTAGCTAATGAAGATGAATTTATACAAAGGTTTGAATTATTAACTAAAAATATAAAAAAAATACCTTATATATCTGGATATTGCTATACTCAACTTACAGATGTTCAACAAGAAATAAACGGACTAGTTGATGAACACAGAAATAGCAAATTTAGTAAAAAAGTTGAAGATAAAATAAAAGAAATTAATGAATTTTAAATTAATAAAAAAATAAGGATTTTATGATATAATAGAGTATAAAAAGAGCAAGGGCGAAACCCCTTTGCTCAAAATTTATAGCTCTATTTTAGGCTGATACCTCTCAAGCCACATATTAACCTGGCAGAGATATGCCATAAGTTGAGGACCGGTCCTTGGGTGTCAAAAAACAACACGAACAGATAACCGTTGATACTGTAAGAAAACGTGGAAAATTCATGATGTACAAAAATGAAGCTTTTTATAAAAAATAACGAAAAAATAATATAAGATATGTGATTACTAAAATAAATTGTTAGTTAATAGCACGTTATGAAAAATAAACAAATAAAACTTGAAATTATTGTAAATATATGTTAAAATTGCTTATGTAAACTTTATAAACATATATTTTAATTAAAATTTATGGAGGTATTGATATGTTTATTGTTATAACAGGCCTTGATGGTTCAGGAACAAGCACAGTTGCAGAGTTATTACATGCAATGGATAAAAATTCCATTGTTACTCGGACACCAAGTTTTGAATACTCTAATAGAGAACAAATTGATGATACAGTAAGAGAAGTATCACAGATGGCACATTATTTGTACTATTTATCTTCTGTTGTTTATGAGTCTGACAAGATAAAGAGCAATGGTAATTATAAGGAAAATAATGTTTATTGCGTCAGGTATCTTATTGATACAGTTGTATCTCATAGTGTTGCAGGACTTGATGTTAAACTTGATTATGAAACTTATGACATTTTAAAACCTGACTTAACAATTTTTGTTAAATTAAATGAAGAAACTAGACAAAAGCGCATTACAGAAAGGGGGAAATCAATTCTAGACAAAGTATTAGATGATAGTAAAAAAAGAGAAGAATTTAATAGGAAATTTGATTATTTTCTTAGTTTAGAAAATGGTCCAACTATTGTTTTTAACAACGACAGTACAGATGTTAAGAAAAATGTTAAAGGGTTATTTGAAACAATTAAAGAAAGAGGTAGACATTATGAATAATAATAAGTATCTTTTAACAGATGAAGAGAAAATTTGTAAGCAAGATTATGATGAAAGAGAAAAGTTAATAAAGGAATTTAAAGAAATGCCAGAAGAATTTTTCTCAAAAATGAGACATTTTCAGCCACAGATTGGATGTTTAAACGCATGTGAAATCTGTAGTAAAACTGCGAATACAAGAGTGGAATTCTGGGAAGAACGGAGAATAAGAAATATTATTGCAGCTTTAAAGTATGCATCTCCTCAGGTTAAGTCGAATCATTCTTTGATAACATATGATAGATATGAACACAGAAATGGAGTAATTTTTCCATACCTTGATAATGATATTGGAAATTATCCATATTTAGATTTATTTATCAGGCTTGCATTCAAAGAATTAGGCGTAACAACAAGAATTTCAACTGTTAGCTATAGCAGGTATAATGAAGAACTAAATAATATGCATAAGAGAATTAATCTTCTTCATGAAAATGGACTTGGAGGTGTAAGAATCTCTTTTACACCTTATGAAATTGGGTGGTGTAGTAAAAATGCTACATATAGCCAGTTTGATTATATTCTTGATATGGCTAATTTGTTAGAAATGTATAAGCCATATTATGAGTTATGTGGTGCAGGTAGTAGAAAGATGTGTGTGGAACTTAGATATAAGCCTTTGGTTGAAATAGAAAAGGTATTTGAAACTGAAGTCTTGAATCATAAAATTATTTGTGTAGGAAATTACTTATTTATTTCTAAACAGTGTGATGTTGAAATGAGAGAAGCACATATCAAGGACCCATTCAATCATCAGATTGCTTTAACTGAGGAAGCAACAGAATTTTTTAGCATTGAAACTTATGAACCATTTGAAACAGTTGAACAGCTTAAAAGGACATGCCACAAATTCATTATTGGAGGTTTACAGGATTATAAAATTGCAAAGATTTATCTTATGAGCAACTATGATGGTGAATATTATGCAATTAATCCGAGTATAACTGAAGATGGAAATTATGGTATGTGCATTTACCCAAGAACAGAAATTAGAGAAATTTCCGGTTATATAGTTTTAGAAAGATTTTTGGTAAATAGTATTATTGAATTTAAAAAGACTAAAGGATTAAAAAGTTTGGATAAATTTGAAGATGCTACTTGGGAAGATGTCTATAACGTGCTGAATATTTGTAGAAAGACTGCTAATAAGTACAAGTCAAACGGACAGCAGAATAAGTATATTTATGTGACGGAGGAAATTTTACCTATGGTAAATGCATATATTTCTGCTCTTCAAATTGCAGGATATCCAGCAAAAAATTTCTTTGATGCAGAATTTACTATTGATACAGGAATTATTTGCAATCTTGGAAGAGCAATTCATGAATTTAAGGGATTGACAAGTAAGGAAAATGAGCCATTGACTCCAATTCATGAGAGAAATTATGGCATGTATAATAGTAAAATGAAAGAAGAAGGGATATCTTGGAGACTTAGTTGTAACTATGGAAATAGCATTGTTATTGAAAAACTGAATATGTATGATACAGCAAGTGTTAGAGGACAAGTTGCTGAAAGAAAAATTATTCAGTTAAATAACTTAGATGAAATTTACACATCAAGAGATTTGAAAACAATGTATCTTGTACCAGGAGAAAGATTGAAATGAAAACAATAAGATTTTATAAGGAATTTGGAGAATATGGCTATTTAGCAACGTATTCTAATCATGGTTTCTTTAAAGATGGTATCTATTGGAAAACATCAGAACATTATTATCAGGCTCAAAAATTTTTGGAGCCTGAGGTGAAATTAAAAATAGCCAATGCTGAAACTCCTAAAATAGCTTCTACAATTGGAAGAGATAGAAATCTTAACTTAAGAAGTGATTGGGAAGAAATAAAGCAAGATATAATGTATGATGCAGTATATTTTAAGTTTAAGCAAAATAAAGATATTTTGAGAAAACTTCTAGATACTGATAATGCAGAACTTGTTGAGACAACGGTTAAAGAGAACTATTGGGGGTGTGGACCTAATAATGATGGTCAAAACAACTATGGAAAAATTCTTGTTAGAGTAAGAAAACAACTTAGGGCAGAACAATAATAGGAGGAATGTTATATGGAATTGATTTCTAGAAAAGGATATGAAAAACTTTGTGAAGAATATCATTTAATGGATCAAAAGATCACTGATATACAAAAAAAGATGGGAGAAAGTGCAAAACGGGATAATGATTTAAGAGAAAATCCTGAATTTATGGAATTACGTGTAAAGGCCATGTACACTTTACCTGCTGAAAAAGAGAAACTTTATAAAAGAATGCATGATTGCATGATAATTGAAGAATGTGAATTCTTTAAATCATTTGATGGTTCAAAAGTTATTCCGGGTTCAAAGGTCTTATATGATATTGATGGAGAATCTGAAACAGTAACTATTTTAGGAGATAATGAATCAGATTTGGACAATGATATAATATCAGTAGCCACACCAATGGCAAAAGCACTTGTTGATAAGCATATTAATGAAACAATTGATTTTAATGGTATGAAAATTATTATTAAGTCAATAGAAAAAATCTAAAATTAATTTTTAAAATACAAAAAGGGAAATTTTACTTTTAAAATTTCTCTTTTTGTTATATAATCGTTTTAATAAGGAGTGATTATATTATGAAACAAATTGAAATAACAGTAAGATTAGATGAAAATATGCAAAATGCTATAAGAAAATTAGAAAAGCAAGGATTCAAAAAAACTAGAGAAAGCGAAATAGATGATATATATATGACATCAAAACTAAAGGAACTAAAAAAGGATAATATTCAGAATATTTTAAAAAAATCTGTATTGTTAAGAAGTTTAAAATTAGAAAATAAAGAAATAAAAAAGATTACGTACAAAAATAAAGAAATTGATAAAAATGGTGATATTATATCAGAACAAAAAATAAATTTAGATTGTAGTGATTTAGAAAAAGCTAAAGATTTATTTGAACATTTGGAATTTAAAGAACTCATAAGAGTGAAATATAAAGTAACGGTATATAGTAAAGATAAAGTAGAGTATGCATTTCAAGATGTTGAAAATTTAGGAGTATTAATTGAATACGAAAATATGAATGATTTTGAAGGAAAATCATTAGATGAAATTAATAGCGCAAAGAATAATATGTTTGAAGAAATTAAAAATACAGGTATTAATTTAACAGAAGAGAAAGATGTAAAAAAAGCATATGAATTAATATTAAATAAATATTTTAATAAATAAAAAATGAGGAACCTAAATGAACTATACCCTCAAAAGCATAGTCCAAAATAGGGCCCCTTTTTTAAACTTAAATCTCAATTTTAGGCTGATACCTCTCAAGCCACATATTAACCTGGCATAAATATGCCATAAGTTGAGGTCCAGTCATCAATTGTCCAAACCAAGGTCTAGAAAAAGCCGAACCATCAGAAGTCAAAATATCTAAAATATACTCACGATTAAGCAAACTATTAATAGGAGCATATTTATCTTTCATAATTTCACTAAGCATACCCTTAACCTTAGCCAAATAAGTAGGATTATGAGTCTTAGGGTAAGGCGATTTCTTTCTATCAACAATTTCAGAAGGAAGAAAATCTTTACAAATATATCTAAGTAATCCTTTCTCACGACCTTTCAAAGCCTTAATCTCCCAAGGAATATTCCAAACATACTGAGCTAAACGGTAATCACAGAAAGGAACACGTAGCTCTAAACCATTATACATTGCCATTCTATCAGACCTATCAAGAAGAGTCTGCATAAACCAATTTAAAGTCAAATATGAAATCTTTCTTTTCTCAGCAGTTTCTTTTGAATCTGTATCTAAAATTTCAACTTCAGCCAAACTTTCATTATATCTATAATCAATATAATTCTTCAAATTGACTTGTTTACCAATTTCAGGATTTAAAAGCTTTTGCCTTTCATCAATAGCAATAGACCAAGGGAAAGTTCCACTATTCAAAGCATCTTCACGGAAAAACCAAGGATAGCCTCCAAAAATCTCATCAGCACATTCACCAGTTAAAGAAACAGTCATTTCCTTTTTTACATTTTTGCAAAACAAGAGTAGAGAAGAGTCAATATCGGCCATACCAGGCATATCACGTGCAATCATAGCATCTTCAAGATATTCAGCAAGTTCTGGAGTATCGATTACAATTTGATGATGATTTGTATGCAAGTTTTTGTTCATCAAATTAATATAATAATTATCAGAATTAGGCTGAAAATCGCTTTTAACGAAGTTTTTATCATTATCTACATAATCAATCGAATACGTATCTAAAGGTGGTAATCCTTCTTTTTGACAATAATCAGCTGCAAATTTTGTGATAATACTAGAATCCAAACCACCAGAAAGAAATGTACATAAAGGAACATCTGAAACAAGTTGTCTAGTAATAGAATCATGCAATAAGTATTCAACTTTAGAACAAGTTGTGCCAAAACTATCTGTATGTTTTTTTGAATGTAATTTCCAATATCTTTCAATATGCAAACCAGAAGAATTATAAACTGCAAAATGGGCAGGTTTTATTTCACAGATGTTTTTGAAGATAGTTGTACCAGGTGTATGAGCCGGTCCAATTCCAAATAATTCACAAATTCCTTGATTGTCTAAAACTTTTTCAACTCCGGGGTATTTAAACAAAGCCTTTATTTCAGAAGCAAAAATTAATGCATTATTATTAATAGTGTAAAATAAAGGCTTTACTCCAAAATGATCACGAGCTAAAAATAATTCTTTAGTACGACTATTCCAAATTGCAAAAGCAAAAATGCCGTTCAAATGTTTAACTACATCATTTCCATAATAGATATAAGATTTTAATAAAATTTCTGTATCACAATGTCCTTTAAATTCAAAGCCATTAAGTGTCAAAGTTTCTTTTAATTCTTTTGTATTATAAATTTGGCCATTATAAACAATAACATATTCTCCATAAGAAAATTTTTCAATCATAGGTTGTTTTCCTCCATCAGGGTCAATTACAATAAGTCTCTTATGAGCTAGAGCAATATGAGAATTTATGTAAAAACCATCTTCATCTGGTCCTCTTTTAGAAAGAGTAGAATTCATATTTAGCAAAATTTCTTTTTTATTAGAAATGTCATTTTTAAAGTCAGCAATTCCAACAAATCCACACATAAAAATACCTCCTGTATTTTATAATATATGCAAAAATTAAAATAATATTGAATAAAAAAATAATATATGTTAAAATATTACAGAAATAGGAGATGAAACATAAGTGAAAATAAAAAACGTAGTAGAACATTTTTGCACAATAACAAAACATAGATGGGTTGTTTTTAAATTATGTACCAAGGTAGGTGAACCTTGGAGAGGATTAGTACATGATCTTTCTAAATATTCACCAACAGAGTTCTGGGAAGGAGTAAGATATTTTAATGGACATCATTCACCAATAACTGATTGCAAAAAAGACAAAGGTTATTCTGAAGCATGGTTACATCATAAAGGGAGAAATAAACATCATGCGGATTATTGGATAGATATGAGTGCACCAGAAAAATATCCATTAATTCCATATCAATATGTAGCTGAAATGATATGTGATAAATTAGCAGCAGGAATAATTTATCAAGGGAAAGATTGGACTAAAGAGTATGAATTGAAATATTGGGAAAGAGAAAGAGTGAATTATCCATTAAATGAAAATGTAAAAAAAGTAATAACAGAAGTACTTGAACAAGTTAGCAAAAATGGAATAGATAGTACATTAACAAAGAAAAATATAAAATCACTATATAAAAAATACTGTATAGATCAAATTGAAATTAATGAAAAAATGCTAGAAAAATAGTTGACAAAAATAAAAAATACTTGTATAATTTTATAGTGACATAAAAATAGTAAAAATTTCAAATAGATATAAAACATATATCTTTAAGCAAGGGGGGAATTAAAATGGCACAACCAAAAAGAAGATGGTCAAAAGCAAGAACACATTCAAAAAGATCAACATGGAAAAAAGAACAACCAAAATTCGCTACATGCCCAAATTGTAATGAACCAGTATTACCACACAGAGTTTGCGGAAACTGCGGATATTATGATGGTAAACAAATCGTAGCAAAAAAAGAAACTGAAAATGCATAATTATAAATAGCACAAAGTGCTATTTTTTCTTTTTGTTACAAAAAAATACAAAAAATTCAAAAAAACGTATACAATTTTTAATTAATGTGATATTATATAGCCATAAAATACTAAAGAAAGAGAGGGAGTATTATGTTTGAAAAATTTTTAAAAAGATCAAGTTGGACAGACATAGTTATTTCAATAATATTCATATTATTTGGAGCACTACTAATAGCTAAACCAAATGAAATGGTTGCAGCAATTTCAATAATATTTGGAATTGTATTCATAGCAATGGGTGTTTTAAAATTAATAGAATATTTTACTTCAGAAACAAAAGAAGACTATCTATTATCAATTGCATTAATAGCTGTAGTATTTGGAGTAATTGTGTTATTTGCATCTGATTCTATAATTTCATTATTTAGAATTATTTTAGGTGTATGGATTATAGCAGCTGGAATAATGGATTTTCAAACAACACTTATTTGGAAAGAAGTTAAATCAGTATATTGGACATTAGCATTATTATTTTCAATGTTAATGATAATTGCTGGTATAGTAATCCTAGTTAATGCAAATATCTTATTCACAACAATAGGTGTTTTAACTATAATTTATGCAGTTCTAGATATAATAGACAGAATTATATTTATGAGCAAAATAAAAGATTATATTAAAGAATAATTAATTTAATATACATCCAAAATAAAGTTGTCAGGAGGATTACCTTTTGGCAACTTTTTGACAATTAATGATAAAGAAAAGAGGAATAAATAAAATGAAAAGATATTTTTTTACTTCAGAAAGTGTAACAGAAGGACATCCAGATAAGTTATGTGATACAATATCTGATAAAATTTTAGATGAATATTTAAAACAAGATAGTAAATCAAGAGTTGCTGTTGAAACTTTTGCATCAAAAAATGAAATAACAATAGCAGGACAAATAACTTCAAAAGGAAATGTTGATATAGAAAAAGTTGTAAGAGATACAATAAAAGAAATTGGCTTTGATAATGAAAAAACAGATATTGATTATAGAACTTGTAAGGTTCATATTAATATAACAAAACAAAGCCCAGATATTGCTATGGGAGTGGACGTTGGTGGAGCAGGTGACCAAGGAATAATGTTTGGCTTTGCCTGTGATGAAACACCAAATTATATGCCATATGCTATTGAAATGGCACACAGATTATCAAAAAAATTAACAGAAGTTAGAAAATCAAAAGAATTAGAATATTTAAGACCTGATGGAAAAACACAAGTAACTGTAGAATATGAAGATGACAAACCAAAAAGAATAGAAACAATATTAATTTCAACTCAACATTTAGAAACAGTAAGTGATGAACAATTAAAAAAAGATATAGTAGAAAAAGTAATAAAACAGGTAATTCCTCAAAAAATGATAGATGAAAAAACAAAAATATATATAAATCCAACTGGAAGATTTGTAATAGGTGGGCCTTTGGGAGACACCGGTTTAACTGGAAGAAAAATAATTGTTGACACATATGGTGGTTATGCAAGACATGGGGGAGGAGCATTTTCTGGAAAAGATGCTAGTAAAGTAGACCGTTCTGCAGCTTATATGTTACGCCATATTGCGAAAAATTTAGTAGCAAATGGTTATGCAAAAAAATGTGAAATTCAAATTTCATATGCAATAGGAATGGAAGAACCATTATCAATATGTGTAAATACTTTTGGAACAGGAACAAAATCTGAAGAAAAACTAGAAAAATTAATAAAAGAGAAATTTGACTTAACTCCAAATGGAATTATAAAATATTTAGAACTAGAAAAACCAATATATTCTAAAACAACAAATTATGGACATTTTGGAAAAAATGAGTTAAAATGGGAAGAAATAATAGAAATCTAAAAAGAAAAGAGGAACTTATATGGCAAATGTATTTGATTATCTAAAATGGAGAGGGGATTTAAATTTAGAAAAATCAAGTTTTAATGAAATAGATAATTTAATTTTATCACGTTTTTCTTACTTTCCATTTGATAATATAATAAAAGAAGATGAAGTAGTAACAATAAAAGAACTAAGCGAAAGATTTGAAAAAACAGACATAAACCCAATTCATATTTTATGGAAAGATGATAAAGAATTCTTTCCTGCAATGGGAAAAACAGAAAGATTTGGAAATATGCTTGCTACAAAATATGTAAATAAAATAGAAACAGAACAAGAAAAACAATTTTCTGCAATTACTGTATTAATGCCAGATGACACAATATATGTATCTTTTAGAGGAACAGACAATACAATAGTTGGCTGGAAAGAAGATTTTAATATGAGTTTTAAAAGCCATATAGCTTCTCAAATATCAGCAAAAGAATATCTAGAAAATATAGCAGAAAAATTTCCAAATAAGAAAATTAGAGTTGGTGGACATTCTAAAGGTGGAAATATTGCAATATATGCGTCAGCTTTTGCAAAACAAGAAGTAAAAGATAGAATAATAAATGTGTATAATAATGATGGACCAGGTTTTTGCGAGGACGTTATAAAAACAGCAGAATATCAAGAAATTATGCCAAAAACGCATACATATATTCCACAATCATCTATAATAGGAAGATTAATGAACCACAAAGAGGAATATACAATAGTTGAAAGTACTCAAAAAGGTATAATGCAACATGATTTATATACTTGGCAAATATTAGGCAAAGAATTTGTTACAGCAAAAGAACTTACAAATGACAGTGTATTTATAGACAAAACAATAACAAGTTGGCTTGAACAAGTTGAACCAACAAAAAGAGAACAAGTTATAGATGTAATATTTGAAATTTTGAGTAATACAGATGCACAAACAATGAAAGAATTGAAAGCTAATTGGTTTGTAAATGCTAGAACAATTTTGACTTCATATAAGAGTATTGATAATGAGACTAAAGAATTAGTTTGGCAAACTTTAAATGAATTATTTAAAGCTACAAAAGATAATTTAAACCAATGGGGACGTTGATAAAAATGGTTGAAACCAGCAGAAAATTTTTCTGCTGGTTTTTAAATCCTTTTAAGAAAAATTACCAATAAAAAACTACTACCAAACTCTTGTTTTAATCTTAAAAATATAGTATAATATTTTCGAACCAATTAAACAACGTACCTGTTGGTTGATTTTGGTTTGAGGGGGAATAAAAGATGAATGATAAAATAATAATAAAAGGAGCAAAGGAACATAACTTAAAAAACATAAATCTAGAAATACCAAGAGATAAAATGGTTGTAATAACAGGACTTTCAGGTTCTGGAAAATCATCTTTAGCTTTTGATACTTTGTATGCCGAAGGACAAAGAAGATATGTAGAAAGTTTGTCATCATATGCAAGACAATTTTTAGGAATAATGGAAAAGCCAGATGTTGAAACAATAGAAGGATTATCTCCAGCAATATCAATAGATCAAAAAACAACATCTAAAAATCCACGTTCAACAGTTGGAACAGTAACAGAAATATATGACTATATTCGTTTGCTATATGCAAATATAGGAGTACCATATTGTCCAAATTGCGGTAAAAAAATTGAAAAACAATCAATAGACCAAATTGTTGATAATATTATGGAATTAGAAGAAGGTACAAAAATTCAAATATTAGCTCCAGTTGTTAGAGGTAGAAAAGGTGAATTTGTAAAACAATTAGAAGGCTATCAAAAAGATGGATTTGTAAGAGCAAGAGTCGATGGCGAAATTTATGATTTATCAGATGAAATAAAATTAGATAAAAATAAAAAACATGAAATCGAATTAGTGGTTGATAGATTAGTAATAAAACCAGAAATAAGAAGTAGACTTACAGAATCAGTTGAAATAGCTTTAAAACATGCCGAAAATTTAGTACAAGTTAATATAATAACAAAAGGAGAAGACAAAACAGTTTTATATAGTTCAAATTATGCTTGTCCAAATTGTGGTTTTAGTTTTCCGGAAATAACACCAAGAATGTTTTCATTTAACAATCCATACGGAGCTTGTCCAACATGTATGGGAATAGGTTACCTAATGAAAATGGATGAAGATTTAATAGTACCAGATAAAAATAAAACTTTATATGATGGAATAAAAGCCTTTGGTGCAAGTACCATGAAAAAAGGCGATACAATGGCTAAAATGTATTTTGAAAGCATAGCTAAACATTATGGGGTAGAAATCAAAGGAGTTCCAATAAAGAAATTGCCAAGATGGTTTTTAGAAAAAATTTTATATGGTACTGGAGAAGAAGAAATAGACTTTGAATATTCATCAGCAGCAGGTGTTAGAAAATTTACAGCACCATTTGAAGGAGTTTTACCAACTTTAGATAGACGTCATAGTGAAACACAATCACAAGGAATGAGAAGTTTTTATGAAATGTATATGACAAATTCTCATTGCCATACTTGTAATGGTGCACGTTTGAAAAAAGAAGTATTATGTATAAAAATTAATGGAAAAAACATAAATGAAGTAACAGATATGTCAATAAAAGCTCTAAAAGAATTTTTAAGTAATTTAGAATTAACAACAAAAGAAGCAATGATTGCAGACATGATTTTAAAAGAAATAAATAAAAGACTTCAATTTTTAATAGATGTAGGATTAGAATATTTAACATTATCTAGAAGTGCTGGAACACTATCTGGAGGAGAAGCTCAACGTATTCGTTTAGCAACACAAATTGGATCTGGACTTACAGGAGTTATGTATATTTTAGATGAACCAAGTATAGGTTTACATCAAAGAGATAATGATAAATTAATTGCTACACTTAAAAAATTAAGAGACTTAGGAAATACTTTGTTAATAGTAGAACATGATGAAGATACAATGTATGCAGCAGACCAAATTATAGATATTGGACCTGGTGCTGGTGTACATGGTGGAAAAGTTATGGCACAAGGAACAGCAGAAGAAGTAAAATTAGTTAAAGACTCTGTTACAGGACAATATTTAAGTGGAAGAAAGAAAATAGAAGTTCCAAAAACAAGAAGAAAACCTACAAAGTCAAAAGTAATAGAAGTAAAAAATGCAACAGAAAATAACTTAAAAAATATTAGTGTGAAATTTCCACTAGGAGTATTTACTTGTGTTACAGGAGTTTCAGGTTCAGGAAAATCCACTCTTGTAAATGAAGTATTATATAAAACAATAGCAAAAGAATTAAATGGAGCTTCAGAAAAACCTGGTAAATGCAAAGAAATAAAAGGACTAGAAAACATAGATAAAATAATAAACATAGACCAATCACCAATAGGAAGAACACCACGTTCAAATCCTGCAACATATACAGGAGTATTTGACTTAATAAGAGACATATTTGCTGGAACAAATGAAGCAAAATTACGTGGTTTCCAAAAAGGTAGATTTAGCTTCAATGTTGCAGGTGGAAGATGCGAAAGCTGTAATGGAGATGGAGTCCATAAAATAGAAATGCATTTCTTACCAGATGTGTATGTACCATGCGAAGTATGTAAAGGTAAAAGATATAATAGAGAAACACTAGAAGTAAAATATAAAGGAAAAAGTATTGCAGATGTATTAGATATGACAGTTGAAGAAGCACTAGAATTTTTTGATAAAATACCAAAAATAAAGCAAAAAATACAAACACTATATGATGTTGGACTTGGCTATATTAAACTAGGTCAACCATCAACAACTTTATCGGGAGGAGAAGCACAAAGAGTTAAGCTTGCAACAGAACTTTCAAAAAGAGCAACAGGAAAAACTTTATACATTTTAGATGAGCCAACAACTGGTCTTCATATTGCTGATGTTCATAGATTAGTTGATATTTTACAAAGATTAGTTGATACTGGAAATACAATTATAGTTATTGAACATAATTTAGATTTAATAAAAACTTGCGATCATATTATTGATTTAGGCCCAGAAGGCGGAGATGGAGGAGGACAAGTTGTAGCTGTAGGTACACCTGAACAAATTTGTAAGAATGAACAAAGTTATACTGGTAAATTTTTGAAGAAGTATTTAGAATAAAAATATAAACAAATAAAAATTTATGTTTTAAATCCAAAAAATAAGAAGAAAGAAGAAGGTAAAGAATTGCAGTACATAACAAAATTAGATAGAAATAAATTAGGTGAATACGGAAAAATGTTAATTACAGAAGAAGTAATATTGACAGATGAAAGATTGTATGAACATATACTTCTATTTCACGAAGATGAATATAAACAATTAAGACCATATATAAAAAATATAATAGAAAATCCTGATTATATTGTTGAAGATAATAGACATATGGACACAATGATATATTTAAAACAAGTTAAAGAAATTGAAAAAAATGGTCGAGTTGTAATTAAATTGGCTTTAGGACAGGATAAAGAACATAATAAAAATTCAATCATTACAATGATGAAGTTAAATAAAAGAACATGGAAACAAACTATAAAAAATCGAGGAAAAATTATTTGGAAAAATAAAAATAAAAACTAGACAAAAATGAATAAAAGTTGTATAATATAAGTACAATATAGAGAGTTATTTGAAGTGGACAATAGTGCCATCCACACACCCTAGTGGTCAAAAGAGATGCAGGATTTGGTACACCTGCCAAATAACCAGATTTAAAAGAGCTATGGAAACATAGCTCTAATATAATAAAAACAAAGAAAAAGAGAAGTACATTTAAAACTAATTTAAAGAGAATAGAAGTCCTAGGCTGTAAACTTCTAAAATAAAGATAAATGGAAAGTAACTTTTGAGTTGATAATCCGAAAATAAACTTAAGATTATTCGTAATACTGCGTTAAAGTAAAATGAGATGTTATCAATTAATAAAAATAGATAATAAATAAGGTGGTACCGTGAGATATAAAACTTGCCCTTATGCTAAATAATAAGCATATTGGCGAGTTTTTATCATTTTTAAATAATGTTAAATTAATAGGAGGTAAAAATGAAAAATTCATTTAAGGATGCACTTAAAGAAACTGTAGAATTTATGACATTAAGGTCAAAACTAGAAAATAATTGTGTTTTAGGTTATGAATTAAATAAAAGAACAGAATTAACAGATGAGCAAAAAGGAAAATATGGTATTCTAGGAACTGAAAAATTTGAAAAGGAGATAGATGAAGATGAAAGATAAAAAATTAAACGACAAATACAACCCACAAGATTTTGAAGAAAAATTATATCAAGAATGGGAAGAAAAAGGCTACTTTAAACCAAACATGGACAAAACAAAAGAAAGCTATTGCATAATGATGCCACCACCAAATGTAACAGGAAAATTACACATGGGACATGCATTAGATGATACAATACAAGATATCTTAATAAGATTTAAGAGAATGCAAGGTTATAACACATTATGGCTTCCAGGTTCTGACCATGCAGCAATAGCAACAGAAGTAAAAGTTGTTGAAAAAATGAAAAAAGAAGAAGGCTTAACAAAAGCAGATATTACAAGAGAACAATTTTTAGAAAGAGCATGGGCTTGGACTAAAGAATATGGTGGAACAATCCAAAAACAACAAAGAAGATTAGGCTGTTCTTGCGATTGGGACAGAAATAGATTTACAATGGATGAAGGATTATCTGAAGCTGTTTTAGAACAATTTATCAAATTATATGAAAAAGGACTAATCTATAAAGGCAAGAAAATGATAAACTGGTGTCCATCTTGCCATACAACAATTTCAGATGCAGAAGTTGAATATCAAGACGAACCATCTCATTTATGGCATATAAAATATCAAATTGCTGGTGAACCAGATAGATACATTATAGTTGCAACAACAAGACCAGAAACAATGCTTGGAGACACAGCAGTTGCAGTACATCCAGATGATGAAAGATACAAAGATTTAGTAGGTAAAAAATGTATTTTACCAATAATGAACAAAGAAATACCAATAATTGCAGATGAATTTGTAGAAAAAGAATTTGGAACAGGTTGTGTAAAAATTACACCAGCACATGATCCAAATGATTATCAAGCAGGATTAAGACATAACTTAGAAATCATAGAAGTATTTGACGACAGTTCAATTATGGGAGATTTAGTTCCTGAATATAAAGGAATGCCTGCAATAGAAGCAAGAAAATTAATAGTAGAGAAATTACAAGAACTAGGAAATTTAGTTAAAATAGAAGATTATACTCATAATGTTGGAAAATGTTACAGATGTCATAGTACAATAGAACCAAGAATTTCAGAGCAATGGTTTGTATCAATGAAAGACTTAGCAAAAAGAGCTGCAGATGCAGTTAGAAATGATGAAGTAAGATTTGTACCAAAAAGATATGAAAAAATGTATTTTAACTGGTTAGATAATATTCAAGATTGGTGTATATCAAGACAATTATGGTGGGGACATAGAATACCAGTATATTATTGTGATGAATGTGGACATATACATGCTTCAAAACAAATGCCAGAAAAATGTGAAAAATGTGGTTCAACAAAATTACATCAAGACCCAGATTCATTAGACACTTGGTTTAGTTCTGCATTATGGCCATTCTCAACATTAGGCTGGCCAAATACAGAATCAGAAGATTACAAAACATTCTACCCAACAAATGTATTAGTTACAGGCTATGACATAATAACATTCTGGGTATCAAGAATGATGACACAAGGATTAGAATTAACTGATAAAAATCCATTTAAAGATGTTGTAGTACACGGAATTGTAAGAGACTCGCAAGGAAGAAAAATGTCAAAATCATTAGGAAATGGTATTGACCCAATCGAAATAATTGACAAATATGGTGCAGACGCATTAAGATTTTCAGTTCTTTCTGGAACAACAATGGGAAATGACATTAGATATATGCCAGAAAAATTAGAACAAGCATCAAACTTTGCAAACAAAATTTGGAATGCTGCTAAATTTATAATAAATGCAAATGAAAATGTAAAAGAAGAAGATGTAAAAGAATATTGCCATAGAATTTATGATGACAAAACAAAAACATATCATGCAGAATGTTGTAAAATTGAAGATAAATGGATGATGAATAAAGTTGATAAATTAGTAGCAGAAGTTACTAAAAATATAGAAAATTATGATTTAGGAATAGCACTTGACAAAATATATTCATTTATTTGGAATGAATTTTGTGATTGGTATATAGAGATGGTAAAACCTAGATTATATGGAGAAGATTATACATCAAAAGTTATAGCAGTTGACATATTGAATCATGCATTAGAAACTGCACTTAAATTATTACACCCATTTATGCCATTTGTAACAACAGAAGTTTTCAGTAATCTAATTCAATATGGAAAACATGATTTAATGGTTGCAGACTGGCCAAATGTAAGAAGCAAATTTGCATTTGATGAAGAAGAACAAACAGTAGAAAAAATAAAAGAAATCATTACAGAAATAAGAAATGTAAGAGCAAACATGAATATACACCCATCAAAAAAATCAGAGCTAATATTTGTAACACAAAAATATGAAAATGAAATCTGGGAAGCAAAAGATTTCATCTTAAAACTAGGACTTGGAGAAAAAATAATAGTTCAAAAAGATAAAGCAGGAATATTAGAAAATGCAATCAGCATATTAAAAGATGGAATTGAACTATATATGCCACTTGAAGATTTAGTAGATATGGAAGAAGAAAGGAAAAGACTAGAAGAAGAAAAAACAAGATTAGAAAGTGAAGTTGCAAGATGTGAGAAAATGCTTTCAAATCCAGGTTTTGTAAACAAAGCACCAGAAAAGAAAATACAAGAAGAAAAAGACAAATTAGAAAAATACAAAGAAATGCTTGCAAAAGTAGAACAAAGATTAAAATAAAACCACTCGGGGACAATTGAAAAATAGCAATGTCCCCCAAGTTTTAAAAGGAGATAAACTATGAAAAATATTGATGATATATATGAATTATTAAGACAAATTCCAGTAACTAAAGCAAATAAACCTTATATAGATGAAATAGAAGATTTATTGACACAACAAGAATATATAAAAGCTTTGGAAAGAATGAGACAATTAAAAGATGTTACTAATGATGAAACAGAAAATGAATTTGAATTGGAAACTAAAAATGATGAAGATGAAATTTATCCAGAAAAATTGAATGGTACACAACTAGAATATGATTTTATAGGAATTTTATTATCAAATCCTAAATTAATAATGAAATATTATTTTTTAAAAGAAATATGTCTTTTTAAAGATGAACAATGCTTAAATATTTATAAAAGTATATTATTTAATGAAGGAGCAAAATATGCTTCTGAAAAAGCAAAAGATGGATTCAATTTTTCAAAAGAATCAGAAGAAATATACAATTTAAAAGCAAAATTAAAAAAACAAGCTGAAGAAGAACAAAAAAATCCTGAAAAAACATATGTAGAACTAAGAAAAATATTTATATTAAGAAAAAGTTGTTTAGAATCTCCAGAAAGATATATTCAAGATAAAATAGCTGAAATTACAGATTATCAATTATATGATAAAATGTCACCAGAAGAAATAGAAGATGCAATTAAACAAGTAAATATAACACAAAAATTTAAACAATCAATATTAAGTAGAAACCTAGTAAGATTTTTAGAAAGTGGAGAAAATGAATTAGCAAATGGACTGGATTACCCATTTCCAATAATAACACAAGTTTTTAAAGGAATAAGAAAAGGAGAAACAATGGCCTTTGCTATGCCATCAAACTCAGGAAAAAGTAGACTTACAATAGATATAGCAGCCTACACATCATTAGTACACAAAAAGAAAGTTTTAGTAATTTCAAATGAAATGTCTGAAGAGAAAATGAAATTATGTTTAATTACAACAATATTAAACAATCCAGAAATACAAAAAATACATGGTCAAAAGGTAGAAATCTCAGAGACAGAACTACTAGAATTTAAATTTAAACCAGATAATATAAAAGATGCAAAATTAGATGAAAATGGTTATATCTTAAAAGAAGAAAAAGAAACACAAACACAATTTGTACAAAGACTTTCAAAAATATCATCACAATTCAATAAAGTAATAACAGCTATCGAATGGGCAAGCAAACAAATGAATAATTCAATTTATTTTATAAACATAACAGACCATACAAACGATGAACTACAAAAAGTTATTACAAACTATTATTACAAAGAAAAAATAGAATATGTCTTTTATGATACTTTGAAAACAGACACTGCAAATATAGGAAATCCAGAAGAAATAAAGAAAACAGCAACAATACTTTCAAACTTAGCTCAAAATTTTGATATGTTTATATGTTCATCTTTACAATTATCTGAAAATACAACAATGCCTATAAATTTAAATGTAAATGACTTAGCAGTAAGCAAAACGGTAAAAGAAGTTTTAGATACATTATGCTTATTTAAACAAATAAGTAGAGATGACTACGATAAATATGAATATTCAAAACAAGAAGTAGACACAAAATTCTTTAATTTGGAAAAATCAAAAAATCCAGATGTAAGATATTATGCGTGTGTAATAGATAAAAACAGAGCAGGTGCAAAACCTAAATTAGTATTTAAACTAAATTTAGCATATAACAGTTGGGAAGAATTAGGATATTTAAAATTAAAATAGGAGCAAAATAAAATGATAGATATAGAAAATGCAAAGGAAGTATTTAATGAATATGTAAAAAACTTTAATCCAGAAGATGGTAGAATTAAATTAAAAATAGAACATATATTAAGAGTTGCAAATTATAGTAAGCAAATAGCAACAAATTTAAAATTAAATGAAGAACAAATACAATTAGCAGAATTAATAGGTATTTTCCACGACATTGGAAGATTTAAACAAGCTGAAAAATATCATACCTTTAGTGATAAAGAATCTGGAATAAACCATGCAGAATATAGTATAAAAGTATTATATGAAGATAATTTGATAGAAAAATTCAAAGTTGACTCTAAATATAATCATATAATAAAAAAAGCTGTATTAAATCATAATAAAGCTACAATTGAAGATGGATTAGAAGATGATGAATTATTATTTGCAAAAATTATAAGAGATGCAGACAAATTAGATATAATCACTCATGTTATAACAGAATATGATTTTGAAAGTGTTTTTTGGTATAAAGAATTTAACTGCGACAAAATAAATGAAGAATTAATAAAAATAATGTTTGAAAATCATACATTAGATTATGCGAAAATTAAAAATAATGCAGATCAAATATTATCATTTTATGATATGATATTTGATTTAAACTTTAAAGCATCATTACAAGAATTACTAAGCAATAATGCATTAGATATATTTACAAATAGAATATATGAAAAATTTGATAGTAAAAAAATAAAAAAACAAACAAAAGAAGTATTTGAATATACTCAAAATTATATGAAACAAAATATTTAAAATAAAAACTCATAATTTCAGAAAAGAAGTTATGAGTTTTTTATTTTTATGAGCAATCAAAAACTTTGTAACATATTATATATAAATGTCGAAAGAAAGGAGATGACTGCAAATTTGAACTTAAAAGATAAGAAAATTGGATTTGTTTTAACAGGTTCTTTTTGTACTTTTAGTAAAACAATTCCGAAAATGAAAGAACTTATAGAAAAAGGTGCTGAAGTTATTCCAATAATGTCATTTAATAGCTATAACTTAGACACTAAATTTGGAAAAGCACAAGATTTTATAAATGAAATAGAAGAAATTACAGGAAAAAAGATAATCCATACTATTCAAGAAGCAGAGCCAATTGGTCCTAAAAGATTAACAGACATAATGGTTGTCGCTCCATGTTCAGGTAATACAATGGCAAAACTTGCTTGTGACATAATTGATACACCAGCTACAATGGCTGTAAAATCACATTTAAGAAATAATCTTCCAGTAGTAATTGCACCTTCTACTAATAATGGACTTAGCGGAAATGCTAAAAATATTGGAATTTTATTAAATAGAAAACATTATTATTTTGTTCCATTTAGACAAGATAATCCAATTACTAAGCCACGTTCGATTGTTTTTGACAGTGAATATATTGTTAAAACAATTGAGAGTGCTTTGGAAGATGAACAGATTGAACCAATTTTGTTGTAATTGTTTGATACGGTAATGTGGAGCTAAATGATATCAATAATTAGTTTTTCGGCTTTTTCCATAATTTAAGAAATTCTAAATTGATTTTTCGGGATCCTTTCACTTAGTCCTCGCTAGTCGCTCGACGTGAACATTCCCCTAAAAATCAATTAATAATTTCTAAAATTATTTTTTGCGCATTCAAAACTAATTATTGATATCATTTAGCTCCACATTACCGTATCAAGCCGAGATAAATTTATATATAATTTATTGAAACATTATTATTAATATGGTAGAATACAATAGAATTTGATAGAAAGGAATTGGTGATGTATTATGCCAGATACAAATGATTTAAAATATTCTTGGAATTTAAATGATATTTTTAAAAATACTACAGAATTTGAAAATACTAAAAAAGAAACTTTAAATTTATTAGAGAAAATACAAAAATTTCAGGGAATTTTATGTGATTCTTCTGATAATCTATATAAGTGTTATAGCTTGGATGAAAAGGCGTTACAGAATTTTGAAAAGTTATATTCATATGGAATGTTAATGTATCATTCTGATATGGCTAATCAAGATGGTATAAAAATGTATAAAGAGGTAGAGGCTTTAAGCACAAAATTTAGTGTTGCAACTGCTTTTATTACTCCAGAGATTACATATGCTGATGAAACAAAAATAAGAGAATATATTAAGGAAGAACGTTTTAAAAATTATAGAAGAGATATAAAAGAAATATTAGAAAAGAAAAAACATATATTAAGTAAGGAGGCAGAGAATATATTAGCTAATTATTCTGAGATTTTTTCTGCACCAGAAAATACTTTTGATACAATGACAAATACAGAATTTAAATTTGGCACTTTAATGAATGAAAATGGGGAAGAGATTGAATTAACAGATAGTACATATTCTTTATATTTAAAAAACAAAAATATAAATGTAAGAAGACAAGCTTTTAACCTTATGTATAAAAAATATAGTGAATTTATTAATACAATAACAGAAATGTATATATCAAATGTAAAAGCAAAATCAACTACTGCAAAATTAAGAAAATATAATTCAAGTTTGGAATGTGCAACAGAGAATGATGATGCTAGTATAAAAGTATATAATTCTTTAATAGATGCGATTGATGAAAACATAGAAGCTAATTATGAGTTTTTAAAATTGAAAAAGAAATTACTTAATTTAAATGAAATGCATATGTACGATTTATATGTAAATCCATGTGAAGAAGGAAAAGATAATATAACTTTTGAAGAAGCCAAAGAAGAAGTATTGAAAGCTTTAGAGATATTAGGAGAAGAATATATAAATAAACTAAAAGAAGCTTTTGATAATAATTGGATTGATGTATATGCTAAACCAAATAAAAGGGGTGGAGCATATAGCATGGGAGTATATGGTGTTCATCCATTTGTATTAACGAATTTTGTCAATAGTAAAAGAGATGTAAGTACAATAGCACATGAATTAGGACATAGTATGCATTCATATTATTCAAATAAAACACAAGGAATAATGGATTCAAATTATACAATTATGGTAGCAGAAGTTGCTTCAACTGTTAATGAAATATTATTAAGCAGTTATCAAATAAAAAATGAAAAAGATAATAATAAAAAGGCTGAATTGATTTATGAATTATTGGAAATGATTAGAGCCACATTTTTTAGACAAGCTATGTTTGCCGAATTTGAAAAAATAGTACATGAAAAAATAGAAAATGGAGAAAATTTATCATCAGAAGATTTAAATTCTATTTATTATAAATTAAACAAAAAATATTTTGGAAAAGATGTATTTATAGATGAAGAAATAAAATATGAATGGGCAAGAATCCCTCATTTTTATAGTGATTTCTATGTATATAAATACTCAACAGGCGTTTCAGCTGCAATTGCAATAGCAACTAAAATATTAAACAAAGAACCAGGATTCATAGATAGATATATCGAAATGTTAAAACAAGGATGTAGTAAAAAATCAATAGACTTATTAAAAATGGTAGATGTTGATTTAGAGAGTAAAGAAACATATTGCAATACAATAGAATTTTATAAAAAATATATTGATGAATTAAAGAAATGTTATGATTTGTAATATAAACGTAGAAAAATAAGGAGAATAAAATGGGAACAGATGTAGCAGAAAAAGTAGTAAAAAAAGAAGAATTAAACAAAAATAAAACTGTAAAAAAATCATTCACAATTATGGGTCTTAGCATATGGAGAATATTAGCATATTTTATAATATATAGCTTTGCTGGTTTTATAATTGAAACATTATTTGGATTATTTACAAAGGGTGTTATCGAAAGTAGAAAGAGTTTCTTGTATGGACCATTTTGTAGTATTTATGGATTAGGTGCTGCAGTTATGCTAATATTTTTACATAAATATAGTAAAAAATATAATTCGTTATTTTTAGGAGGTTTTATATTAGGCTCAATAGTTGAATATATAATAAGTTGGTTTGGAGAAGTTTTCTTACATATTAAGTGGTGGGATTATTCTGATATGCCACTTAATATAAATGGAAGGATATGCGTATACTTTTCATTGTTTTGGGGATTTCTTTCAATTTATTTAGTTGCTTCTTTAAATCCTAAAGTTGATAGATTTATAGATTGGGCTAAGAAAAAATTTAACCTAAAAGCATTAAAAACTTTGACTATTGCAACTATTATATTTTTAGCTTTTGATTGTATTGTTTCTATTGCTGCAAGTCACTTTTTTATGGTCAGAGCTATTGTAAAAAATGATATAAATGTTGCTGATAAAGAAGCGGTTATAGAAGAATACAATAAAGTTTATAGTAATGAAAAATTATCAAACTTTATTTATAAACATTGGGGAGATAAAAAGATAATTAAAACATGGCCAAATATAAAATTAAACGATGTAGAAGGTAATATTATACATTTATATACATATTTTCCAGATATACAACCATACTACATTAAAGTACACGAGCCAAGGCATATAGATTTAGAAAAATATAGAAAATAAAAAAACGAACATTTTTTCTTAAAAAGTATTGACAAAGAAAAAATGTTCGTATATAATTATCTCACAAAGCGAACATATATTCTTTTTAAAAATACAGGAGGTAATTATAATGAAAATAGTAAATGTAAAAAAATTCATAAGAACAATAAGCATATTAGTTATATTGATATTGATAATAATATTATTCTCTAATAAAACATACTCAAAAGTAGATACAAAATATAAAGAAGAATCCATAATATTAGGAGATACATTATGGAGCATTTCACAAGAAGAATCAAAAAACAATAAATATTTTGAAAATAAAGATATTAGAGAAATTGTAAGTGAAATAAAAAGAATAAATAAATTAGATAATTTAGATTTAAAAGAGGGACAAAAACTTGTGATCCCAACATATTAATAAAGAAAAAAAACCCTTAATAATAAAGTAAAATTAAGGGATTTTAATACAAAATATAAAAATTAATCTTGAGTAACATCTGATAATGGATTATTTTCAATAGCACTTCTAGCCTGAACATTAGCAACATGAGTATAAATTTCCGTAGTAGAAATACTCTCGTGTCCTAGAACTTCTTGTAATGCTCTAATATCAACATTTCCATATTGATACATAAGAGTTGCAGCAGTATGTCTTAATTTATGAACTGAATATTTACTAGTATCTAATCCTGCAACTCTGAGTTCTTTATCAACAATATATTGAACAGTTCTCCTACTAATACGTTCTTTTCTTTCACTTAAAAACAAAGCATTTTTAGAATTAGCTTTATCAGTCTTAATTCCTTCAACAGGGCGAACAGCTAAATAATTATTAATAGCAGTCATACAAGCTTTATTTAGATAAATAGTTCTTTCTTTATTACCTTTACCAATTACAGTCATTTGGCATTCACTAAAATTTATATCTTTTATATTTATTCCTACTAATTCAGATAAACGCATACCACAATTTAAAAACAGAGTAATAATAGCATAATCTCTTTTATTATTTCTATTATCATCACTACCAGCAACATTTAGAAGTCTTTTACTATCTTCTAAACTTAGATATTTGGGCAATCTTTTATCTAATTTAGGTGTTTCCAAATTTTGAGCAGGATTAAATTCAATTAAATTAGCTTTTTGACTTAAATAATTAAAAAACACTCTAATGCTAGAAGCCTTTCTTGCACGTGTAGCTGCTTTGCTATGATATGTATTTGTTAAATAGCTCAAGAAAGCATGAATATCATCTAATTTAATTTGTTTAATAGTGCTTAAAGGAATATCTTTTATAGTTATTTTAGAAAAATCTTCTTCATCAGTCATTTTAAAATGCACTTTTATAAATTTTAAAAATGTTGCTAAATCGTAATTATATTCTTTGATTGTATTAGGTGATTTATTTAATATAGTTACTGTATAATCTAAAAAAGAATTTAAGTAATCTGGATTATTTTCATGATTTATCATAAGTTTTCACACTCCATTATTTTTGTATATTATATAACATTTTTTGATAATTGCAAATAAGGAAACACAAATAAGTTGAATATTTGAGAATTTTTAGTAGTGAAATATACTATGATACTTGACATAATACTTTTGAAATGGTAATATATTTATATAAAATTTTAATCCTATTTTACATTCATAGGAGATTGCAGCTATAGTTAAATTATTTTTTATAGGAGGTAAAATTATGATAAATGCAATCTATTTATTTGTAGCAATTTTAATGTTTATTGTTTGGGTAATGAATATTAATCCAGGAGAGAAACACTTAAAAAGTGTAAAACGGTTTCACTTTATAATGCAAATAATCTTTTTTATATTAAACGTAATATGTTTGATATTAGTAAGAGAAAATGAGTTTTTTAAGTACTCGGTTATTAGAAATTCTTTAACAGGAGAAAAAATAATATCAATAGGATATATATTATTTGGAATACCAATTATAATGTATATTATAGATTTTATTATTTTTTTAATAAAAAAAGATCATTATTCTAACTCATTATTAATAATTATTCCATGGGCAATTTATGTAATGTTATTATTTTGTGAGTGTTACCCAGTATGCATTAAAAGTGAAAATGTTATTCAAGAAAAAGAAAAACTAGTGTCTTACCAAGAAGAAATAGTAAAATCGTCTTTTTTTAATAATTCTGTTTATGGAATAGATTATGTTATAAAAAAACAGAATTCATCTGGAGGAGAAGATGATGAAATTATACAAACAAAAAATTATAAAGACACAGTGAAAGTAGAACTGTACCCTCATCAGGAAAATTCATATATTGAAAAATATTGTGCTGTAAAAACAAACATAACATTTTGGGGAACAAAATATGAAAGAATAGAAGAAGAGACAACTTACAAGATATATCTGACAGATGAGCTGTATGAAAAAAGTAAATAGAGGTATTTAATAGGAAAATAGAAAATGTATGTGTATAATTTATACTACATTTTCTATTTTCATTTTTATTATTAGTTTGCACATATAATCTTATTATGATATAATAAAAAGACATAAATAGAGATTTTTTATAAAATAAAAGGGGGAAAAGAGTTTTGGAAAAATTAAGTATAATTATAAACAGTTTCGAATTTCAAACAATTATTAAGTTATTATTAGGAGTTATTTTAGCTGGAATTATAGGATTAGAAAGATCATCATGGAGCAAACCAGCAGGTTTTAGAACACATGCTTTGGTTGGGATAAGTGCAGTATTAGTTATGGTATGTGGAGAATATATGTCAAAATCTTTTGGAGTAGACTCGTCAAGAATACCAGCACAATTATTATCAGGAATAGGTTTTTTGGGAGCTGGGACAATATTAAGAGATGGATTTAATGTAAAAGGTTTAACTACAGCATCAACATTGTTAGCTGTTACTTGTATAGGATTATGCATAGGTGCAGGATACTATCTATGTGGAATAATAGCTACAGCTATGGTATATGTAATTTTATCTTATTCTTATTTAATATCAGATAAAATAGAACATTATAATATGCTTGAACTACAAATTGAATTGGAAAAACAAGACCAAGAAACTTTAGAAAAAATAAAGAAATTATTACAAGATAACGATATTGTTGTTACTGAATTAGATATGTCTAAATATAAGAATAACATTATTAAAATAATTGGTAAAGATAAGAAAAAATCAGAACATTCTTTTGTAACAGATTTGATAAGCTTTGATAATGTAATAAAAGTAGAACAAAATTAAAATAGGAGGAAATAATAATGTTAACAATAGATGAAAAAATCAAACATTTACAAAATCTAGGATTTGATGGAGATTTGAAAGAAATAGAAAAGATGTATAAAGGTCAAAGTTTTAATGCTTATGATTTAGAATATAGAAAGCTATTAGAATTATCAAAAGAATATTGTATGAGATTTACAGAATTATCTGGTTTGATTGCAAAATCGAGCACTCAACAAGAAAAAATAAAATATGAAAATGAAAAAAATGAAATATTAGACAAACTATTCCCAGGACATGGGCAAATTTTTGGAGGAGGAGACGGACTATTTACAATAATAGGAACAGTTGATTTAGATGGGAATAATTATATAAATGCAAGAGTACATTTTAATGCTTCATCACTTGTACACCTAAAAGATTCAGTCTTTGTTGCTTCAAATGTAGAATTTCGGAAATAATGATATATATACTAAAAATGGTCTTTCTAAACTTGGAAAAATCAACATTGATAATGATACATGGATTGGTGCTAATGTTAATATTGAAGATAATAGCTATATTGGTGAAAGAAGTGTTATTGGAATGGGAAGCCGTATTGTAGAAAATTCCAATCTTAAATCTAATATGATATCTTTTGGAAATCCTTGTAAAGAATATAAAGAAATATGCGATAATTATGAAACTACAGTAAAGATTCCTGGAAATGAAGGAAAAAGAACAGAAGATGAAATTAAACATATACTAGTACATTTAAAACAACTTGGAATAGAAGGAGATTTCACTCAATATCTAAAAGCAATAAACTATGAAAAATATAATACACTTGAACCAACAATATCACAAATATACAATCTATCACATAAATTATGTTCGGAATATAATAGTAAAGATATATCTATAAGACGTAGAAAAGAAATTTTAGATGCCTTATTTCCATTACAAGGTAAAAATTTGATAGTTGGAGATGATATTTTTGTTGATTGTATAGGAACAGTGAAAATAGGAAATGATGTTTCTATCGGAAACAATCCAACTTTAGCCGGTAATATAACAATTGGAGATAAAGTTAAAATTGGAAATAATGTAACAATTCAAACAACTGGACACGAAATTTATTATAAAAACAGAAAACTTTCAAAAGATGAAAATGGAAATCTATGTGAAATATCTACTCCTGGATATATAGTAATTTTACCAGAAATAATATTGGCCGATGGTACAAAAGTTATTCCAGATCAAACGGTAAGAAATAATACTCAGACAGATGAATTAGTGGCACATTCTAGATAAATATGCGATTGACAAATTTATTCAAATTATAATATAATATATAAGCAATTTTAAACTAATTGTTAAAATCTCCGTTTTTTCAGCATAGGCTGTTCTTATATATAAAAAATTTTTTGGGAGGATATTATAAATTGAAAAAGAATATTTATAATTCAATTTTACTAATTTTATTATTATTCTTTGTTTCTTTTGACTCATTACAAAATATAGGAGAAAAATGCGAATATATAGAGCCACGGACATCTTACACTGCTAAATATGAGTCGGATTACTGGAATTTGCTAGATGATGATTATTCTAAAATGTACTATGAAGCAACATTGAAAACAGACTTTTCAGATTCTACTAGAAAAAGTATTTATCAATTTGATAGTAATAATATTGATTACACATTAAAATTAAAGATGATGAAAGCAATACAATTTGCTAGGCTTGATCATCCAGAACAAGAACTAATGGATTTTGATACTAAAACTAACATGAAATTTTTGATAAATAAAAAAGGAATAGTTTGCAAATTTTATTCTTTATATATTTGTAAGAATTTCAAAGAATATTCAACTTTATTAGATGAAGTAAACTTGGAAATTCAAGATTTAGTTACTACAGTAAACAACACAAATGATATTGTAGAAAAGTATAAGTTGATATTTCAATGGATAACTAGTAATGTAGAATATGAAAGAACAAACAAGGATGTAAAAACAATAGGATTCTTGGGTGACGAATATGTTTTGTCAGAATTAAAAACAAATTCTACTCAAAATATTTATGGTGCAATAGTTAATAAAAAAGCTATATGTGATGGCATAGCAGATGCATATAAATATATTTGCAATTGTTGCAATCTTGAATGTTTAATTGTTGATGGGTATGTAGGCAACATTTCTGATCAAAACTACCATGCATGGAATCTTATAAAAGTGGAAGATGAGTGGTATTTGGTAGATGCTACTTGGAATCTAGGTAAAGATTCTTTAGATTATTTTATGGTAAAAGATATTAAAAAAGGTAATAGAACGCCAATAAACATTGGTTATGATTTGCCAGGTTACAGCTCTTTAGAGCAAAGTGGCACAGAAAGGGCTGTAACTCCATCAGATATTATAATAGAGTAAATTGAATTTAAAACGCCTAAAGTATAAATAATTATTTATACTTTAGGCGTTTTGACTATTAAAATATTATATATTAGTTCATAATAAATGTTATCATTTCCAATCTTTAAAAATATTTGATTTTTGGGAAGAAATATAATATAATATTTTTGAATTTAAAAATGGATGTGATACTAATGAACAAAAATATAATTAAAGACTATACCAATCAAATAATTGATATTTGGAAAAAAGAATCTTTAAATAGTCCTATATTAAATAGTAAGATGAATCATTCGAAAAGAGTAGCACAATATATTCAACTATTAACAAAAAATGATAATAATTCTTTTTACGGTTGGATTCATGATATTGGTAGAATAGAACAATATCATAAAATAAAATGTTTTGATGATAATAAATATAATCATGGAATTGCAGGTATTGACTATATTTATAAAAATGATATAAAATTTTTAAAAGACTTTGAAATTGCAAAAGATATTATAAAATATCATTCTAATTACAATAAAGCACCTATTGAGAAAAAAACAAAGTTATTATATTATGTAACAATTGCTGATCAATTAGATAATGCTTTAACATGTAAAAATTATATATTAGAAGAAGAAAAAAATAATTCAAAAAGTTTTATAACTGACAATTATTTGTCTTTATATTTTATAGAAGCAATTAATACTAAAAATATGTATTTAGATAAAAAAGAATGTCAAACATATTTAGATTATTTTTATTTTGCATTTACTTTATTATTAAGATCATTAAATAATGAAGATGTTAAAAAAATATTAAATAAATTAAATCCTAAAGATATAACGGCTTCTTTTGAATTTTTTAGAAAATTATTTAATGAGCGCCTAGAATGTTCTATAAAAAATGACGTATTGAATGTTATTGATTTTTCGTTAAAAAGTTTTCTACTTTAGAAAAATACGTAGAACATTATGAGGAAGTAATTGAAAAAAATAATATAATAGATAATAACCATAGCGTAAATAAAATGGATTAAAAATTCAATAAAAATTTGAGGAACTAAAATGGAAATTAAAGAAATAGAGAATGAATTAAATAAAATACAAGAAATAAATTATAAAGTAATAATTTTAGTCAAACGATAGCTAATAAATAGCTAGTAAAGCCGTTAAGGCTAGTGGTTACAAGAACTTGTGGGTAGGACTCTGAAAGGAGTTCTATTATTTTGCTCCTATCTCTTATTGCACAAAACTTTGATGCCGCGACAGTTTTTTACAAAAACATAAAAATAAATAATTTAAAAAAGGTATAGACAAATATTTGTTCTTGTTGTAAAATATATTCAATAGTTCAAAAATACTAGAAAGTTAAAACATATAAGTACCAATAGATATACTAAGAACTAAATTTTATATAAAGGATGTGTTCTTATGGACGAAAAAAGAAATGAAATTATTTTATTTGAAAACCAAGGAGTAAAATTAGAAGTAAACTTAAAAGATGAAACTGTGTGGCTTACACAAAAACAAATGGCAGAATTATTTGGGAAGGATAGAAGAACAATCACTCGTCATATTCAAAATATTTATAAAGACGAAGAATTAGTAGAAAGTTCAGTATGCTCATTTTTTGAGCATACTGCTGAAGATGGAAAAAAATATAATGTACAATATTACAATTTAGATATGATTATTTCTATTGGATATAGAGTAAATAGCAAACAAGGTATTTTGTTCAGAAAATGGGCAACAAACATACTAAAAGACTACATGTTAAAAGGTTATGCGGTAAATCAAAAAAGATTAGAATATTTGGAAAAAACTATAAAATTAATAGATATTGCTAATCGTATTGATGAAAGACTAGAAGGAAATGATGCAAAAGAAATATTAAAAGTAATTGGAGGATATTCTAAAGCATTAGACTTATTAGATGATTATGATCATAGAACTTTAAAGAAAATTGAAGGAAATATAGACGATAGGAAAATTAAATACCAAGAATGTATAAATATAATTAATAAATTAAGATTCAATGAAGAAAGTTCACTTTTTGCTGTTGAAAGAGATAAAGGCTTAGAATCAATTATTGGAAATATTTATCAAAGTTTTGCACGGACAAGATATTTACAAGAGTATAGAAGAAAAAGGAGCAAATTTCTTATATTTAATAGTAAAAAATCATGTATTTGCAGATGGCAATAAAAGAATTGCAGCAACTTTGTTTATATATTTTCTAAATTTTTACGGAATATTATATAAAAACGGTAAACAAGTAATTGATAATAATACATTAACAGCTCTTACTTTATTAATTGCTGAATCGAATCCAAAGGAAAAAGAAGTAATTATAGATTTAGTGATGAATTTTTTGAATAATGAATAAAATTGGAGGTAAACAATATGTTAAATTATGAGTATACTCCAGAAAATATAATAATTAGAGATAAAAATGATTTGAAAAGCAAGTTGCAACAAGGTTTAGATGATATGAAATCAAATAAAACATATTCTTTAGATGAAGTTTTTAAGCATATTGATAATTTATAAATAGGAGTGAAATATAATGAAAGTATATATAATAAGACATGGAGAAGTCCCACATAACGCATTAAAACAATATAATAATGAAAATGAAGATTTAACTAAAAAAGGTATAAAACAGGCTGAAGAATTAAGAGAAAAAATAAAAACAATTGAGTATGATATTATAATTTGTTCTCCTTTAATTAGAGCAAAGCATACAGCTAAAATTATAAATGCTAAAGAAAAAGAAATACTTATTGATAATAGATTAGAAGAAAGAAATCCCGGTAGTTTGTCTGCACAATCTCTAGATGTAACAAATAGAGACGAATACTGGAACTATTATACTGAAATACAATATGAAACAAGTGAAAATATACAAGAATTCTTTAAAAGAATATATAACTTTTTAGATGAATTAAAAATAAAAGACTATAAAAATATTCTAGTAGTAGCTCACAGTGGAGTATCAAAAGCATTTGATGGTTATTTTGAAGGTATAAAAAATGGTTTGTTCTTAGATAGAGGATTAAAAAATTGTGAAATAAAAAAATATGAATTCTAAAAAATCAGTAGAGTAGGGGGGATAGTACTATTTTTGATGCTGTAGCTTTATATTTAATATAAATATTTATAGTAAAATATGCAGAAAAATTTTGTGCAAAGTTTATACAACATAAAATTTATTTAAGATTTACAATTAAAAATTTTTAAAATTAAAAATAAAATTTAAAAAATTATAAATTAAAGATTTTAAATTTATAGAATTTTTTAAAACGAACATTTGTTAATTGCGAATTTTAATGTTTGGTTTTTAATTTATATGTATTTTAATTATTATAATTTAAACTTGTGAAAATCAATTTTAAGCCATTTACAATATTGCAATATTAAATTATTCATCTAAACATTAAATTTGGATTTATTTAAGTTGTTTATGAAAATTTTAGTTATATATATGCAATTTTTATAATTATCTGCAGATGCTAAAGTAATCTCTAAAAGATCTAAAATAACGGCTTACGAGAATCGATTTTAAGCCATTTTTATACTTAAACCATATAACTTGTTGTTTAGTATTTTAGCAAAATATTGATAATTCTGGGTTTGAGAGATTTTAGATAAAAAATAACCAAATTTTTTATACTTATATAAATATATAAAAAACTGAAAAAATACCTAAAAAAAACGACACACGAGAATCGATTTTAAGCCGTTTTTATTTTTAAGGCTTATAGTTTGTTGTTGGTAAAATACGGCAAATATAGAGAAATAGGCATTTTGAAGATTTTTGGAAAATTTATATAAAATATAATATGAAATAAAAATTATTAAGTAATAAAATTAAATTTTAAATAGAAAAATTATTTAGATGTAAAATTATAAGGATAAATTATAAAACTGATTTAAAATTGATTTTAGAAATAAATATCTGGGACTAGACTAACATTATTACTTTATAATTTATTCCTTGTAATAATGTTAGTCAAACGATAGCTAATAAATAGCTAGTAAAGCCGTTAAGGCTAGTAGTTACAAGAACTTGTAGGTAGGACTCTAAAAGGGGTTCTATTATTTTGCTCCTATCTCTTATTGCACAAAACTTTGATTTTGTGCAATGTTAAGACTGCAAGAAATATAACTTCTCTTACAGTCTCACCTATTTTAATATTTTTTATAAAAATGTAAAAGTAATTTTTGTGCAAAGTCAAATATTATTTTTACATTTTTAATTAAATTTATGAAAAATAATATTACTTACATTTTGACCAATATCATCTTTAGAAATTTTTTTCCATTCTGTTACGTCTCTTGATAATAATTTTAAATATTTACCGATTATGATTATAAGCATATTTGTTTTTGAAAAAATCATTGTCGACATAATATGTTCTTCCTCTTTCCTCTTCCAGAGAAACCATGTTATATAATGCTATTTTAGCAACATTTATATTTGTATATGTATCTAATATAAATGGTTTTCCAGAAGATATCTGACAATAAATACAATATTCTTTCATATTTTTCCCCTCCTATAAAAAGAATTATAGCACATGTTTTAATTAAAAATTTAAATTTAAAAATTTTTCTATATAATTTTATAAATGATTTGTTTAAAGAACTGGAAATTGATTTATTGCGTTACCCTATTTATAATACATATTACAAGGATACTTTGAAAAAAAGAATTACAGAAAACATAAAAGAACATTATTATGAAGATTAAAAAATTTTATTTTCGTAATAATGTTCTTTTCTTTTATACAATAAAATAAAAGCAAGAGAAATTCTTCTCCCGCTTTATAATCTTACCTATAAATATTAATACTCCTTCTTTCTTTCGAAATCGTAATTATTTTAGTTCCAACTTTCTTCATTTCCCTAATAAGTCTTTCCATACAATATGACTCATTATAAAAAAAATAATTTGCTTCTTCTCTATCATATTTAAAAAGATCATGGTCAGGATCATTAGCATAAATCTGATAATTATCTATAACTAGAATGATTTTATCTTTATTTGAAAAATAACGATAAATCTCCTCTATGTTATTAATTAAAAATTCCGGCGAAAATTGATAAAACCAATTTGTATCTAAATACCAGAATTCAGAGCCATATAGCTCTTTGGGACAATCTTCTAATTGATTTTGAATATTGCTTACTAGAGCTTTTAAAAGATTAATATCAGAATCATTATCTTTTAAAGCGATATCTCTGCTATTTAAAAGACTTTCATAGGTTTCTTTTAATTTTGTATTATCAACATTTATATATGCAGGTATACAATAAAATTTTTGTAATAACCTATATTTTAGAAAATGATGACTTGACCGCCCAAATCTTTTGATTTTGGACTTGATAATGCAATAATCAATAATGTTTATAATTTTTTTCATTTTGCCTTTTCCTCCATATTTATATAAGATTATTGGTGCTTTGTAACTATTTTTTATTTTAGCACAATTTAAAAGTTATGTCAATCAAAATTGATATATGTGTAAAACAAATGAAAAGAGAGAAAAAAGTATTTACTTTTCTCCCTCTTTCGAAATCTTTTTGAATTTTAAATTTTGTTGTTGTTATTATTGGTTCTAAACTCTTTGCGTTCTCTCTTCATTTTTTTGTCAGCTTCATCATGGCAAATCTGCTTTAAATCAATTTCGTCTAAAACATCGTTACTTAAGAGCGCATTTGCAATTCTATCAAGTAGTACAAAGTTATCCTTTAATATTTCCTCTGCTCTTGTATATGCTTCCTGAACAAGTTTTGACGTTTCTTTATCAATCTTATTTTTAATATCTTCAGAAAGTAAAAATAAGTCTGATATATCTCCTCTAGGAAAATATGTCATATTCTTTCCAAAATCATCAATCATGCCGTATTCTGTTATGATTCTTCTGGCCGTTTCAGTTGCATCCATTAAATCCTGTGATGCTCCACTTGTATATTTGTCAGAAGAATTTTCACCTATAAGAAGATTTTCTGCTACTCTACCAGCTAAAGCCACTGCAATATTATCTACAAAATAATCTTTGCTTAGATTTATCTGCTTTTCATATTCAAAGTCAAATGTTGTGATTCCAAGATAATCCTCAGCTGGAACTATTGTAATAGCAGATGTCTTTAAATTGCTGATATTCTCAGATAAATAATTCACCAAGAAATGACCTGCTTCATGATATGCGGTTGATTTCTTGTCATCAACAGACATTTTCTTATACATATCATAATTGAAGTTAAAATTAGTGTTGATATCTTCCTTTGTAACTTCTTTACGATGTTTTCTCTTAGCTACAATCATTGCTTTTTCTATTATTTCCAATGTTATAGCTGGATTGCATAATTCTGTAATGAAAGCATCTGACACATTTACAACATAATTAATTAACCTAGGTGAAATATTCACGTTATACTTAGAGACTAAACCTTTGACAACATATTTTATCATTGGAGAGATTTCTCTATGCTTTGGTTCATTAATATAGATTGATTCCAAATGTGCTCTGGTTTTAGTATCAACCTGAAAGTATTCATAATACTCTTCTTCTGTTGTTGCTCCTATTATTTTTACATTTGGATATTTAACTAAAAGTGAAAAGTAATATGACATTATAGGTGAACATTCAACAAAATGAATATTGTCAATATATATAACAATTCCAGAATGTGATAAAATAAAATTAATTATTTTTTCTAATCTTTTTGTAGATTTTTGGGTGGCTATTTCATTTACCAGTAAATCTACATCAAGATAGAGAAAATGTGAATTTTTTAATTCTTTTGGACATTGTTTACGAACTACGACATTATATATGAGTTTCTGAATGATAGCAGTCTTCCCTACACCATGTTCTCCCAGTAATACTACCTTAGATTTTAATCCACTAAGCAAGCAATTGTATATTCTATTAATTTCCTTATCTCTTCCATTTATAGTTGATAAGGATTTAGAACTTGCAATAACTGGATTTAGGTCTATGAGATATGGGTGAAATCTAGCAGGTACGACATTAAGTTTGGACCTGTCAAGTTGTGCTACATTTTTCCGTCCTATAACAAGCTTATAATTTTTCATAAAGATTCCTCCTTTTTGCTAATGAACATTTTTGTTGATATTAAGTATTTTATCACCATTTTGAAATTATGTCAATTAAAAACAGCTATATCTTTGGATATAACTGCTTTTAAATTCTATTTAAATTTTTTTACAAAATTATCTATTTCATCAATAAATTCATTGTTATTCTTAGTTTTTACCATCATAGATATAACTTGTTCAGTAACATCCGCAACAGGCATACTGTTCATTGCTTTTCTTAAAGCAAATACAGTGTCCTTTTCTTTTGGAGTAAGTAATAAATCTTCTCTTCTTGTTCCAGATTTATTAATATCAATTGCTGGGAATATACGTTTTTCTGATAATTTTCTGTCTAAGTGTACTTCCATATTACCTGTACCTTTAAATTCCTCAAATATAACATCATCCATTCTACTTCCTGTTTCGATTAATGCTGTTGCCAATATTGTTAAGCTTCCACCATGTTCAATGTTTCTAGCTGCACCAAAGAATTTTTTTGGTTTATGTAGTGAAGCTGGATCGAGACCACCAGATAATGTTTTACCAGATGATGGTATTGTTAAGTTATATGCTCTTGCAAGTCTTGTGATACTGTCTAGTAAAATTACAACATCTTGTCCTTGTTCAACTAATCTTTTTGCTCTTTCTAGTACCATTTCTGCAACTTTTACGTGATGTTCTGGTAATTCATCAAACGTTGAATATATTACTTCACCATTTATAGAACGTTTCATATCTGTTACTTCTTCTGGTCTTTCATCTATTAAAAGAACTATTAATTTAGCATCTGGTGTATTTGCTGATATGCTATTTGCTATTTTCTTTAATAATGTTGTTTTTCCAACTTTTGGTGGAGCAACAATCATTCCTCTTTGTCCTTTTCCTATTGGTGAGATTAAGTCTATTATTCTCATTGCATACTCATTTGATGTTGTTTCAAGTTTTATTCTTTCATCTGGATAGATTGGTGTTAATTCATCAAATCTCTTTCTTTTTGCTGCTTTTTCAGGTGATTCCCCATTTACTTCACCTACAAATATTAGTGATGGAAATTTTTCTCCCTCTCTAAATCTTGATATTCCTTTTATTATATCTCCTGTATCTAATTTAAATCTTCTTATTTGTACCATTGATATGTATACATCTTTTGGAGTAGATAAGTAATTATCTCCTCTTAAAAATCCATAACCATCTGGTAGGATATCTAATATTCCTTCTACTATTTCATCTCCTTCAGTTGTTAGCTTGTAGCCAGACATTTCTTCTGAAGTATTATTTTCTTCTTTTTCTACTTTTTCTTCCCTTTTTATAGAATTGTTTTGATTTAATATTTGACTTAACATTTCTATTAATTCATCTTTTTTTAATTTTGATATATTTTTAATATTATTTTCCTTTGCTAAGTCTTTTAATTCTGTTAAAGACATTTCTTCTAAATTCAATATAATTACCTCCTGAATAATTGTATTTTTTTTAATTTTAAATTTTAATGGGAATTTTTTGCGAATTAAAAAATTTATATTCTTATTATAGCATAATTTTCCAAAAAAAGGAAGTATTTTCCAGATAAAAATAAAAAAATCCCTAAAAAAAGGATTTTTTATATACCTTTATCTATATAAATTTTTTCGTTAGGATAATACATATCTAGCTTCTCTCTAGCTGTTTGCTCTATGTATTCTTTTGAGTTCACATCTTCCTTTTGTGCTAATAGCTTTTGATTTGTAGATTTTTCTTCTTCTATTTGAGATGATAAATCATCACTATTTTTACTATATTGATTTATTACTTTTTGTTGATTTATTAATGTAAATGATGCATATAAAATTACTGCTAAAACTAATAATTTTTTATATAATTTTTTCTTTTTCATCCGTATCTCTCCAGTCTAATTTACGTATAATATATATTTCTACACTTTTTGCAAAAATCCTTCCTATTTTTCAAATTTTTTTGAAAATTTTTGAATAAAATGTAACTTTTTTAATTTTTTGTATGCTTTAATTGTTTTATGGAGATTTTTTTAATGTTTATGGTTATGAATCTTATAGGTTTAAATAGAAATTTTATTGGTAATAATAATATTGAAAAAATAATACCAAATATCTTTTTAAAAAATACGACAATTTTTACATTAATTTTTATAAAATATTTGCTGATTAACATCATATAAGTTAGACATCCAAGAAATACTCCTAAGAACATATATAAACGTATTTCACCATTGCTAAAAGTGAAAATTGAGTATAATAGTGATAGTCCGGTTAAAATCCAAAATAAAATATCTTGGAAATATGTAGTTATATCATTTGTTTTAAAGCTTTTTCTTAATACTCGAAAAATGTCAAATAGAATTCCTATAAAAATTCCATTTATTGTATATACCAAAAATAAATAACATTGATTTTCAATCATTTTTTCTCAATCCTTTGTTTATTTGAAAATTTTGCTAATTAAGCTTCCTTTATTTTTTTCTAATTCTTTATCACTATATGCTAAATATGAAATATCTCCTTCTATTATTACTTCTGAAGTATCTATGCTTAGCTTGTTTATTCTTATATTTTCTCCTTTTACGGTTAATAAACCTAATTCAGTTTCTACCATTACTACTTGGTCGTCAAAACTCAATACATCATTTACACCTGATATGCTTAGCTTTCCCCTATTTTCTAATATTAAATTTTGAATAACTCCTGTATTTATATTTTTTCTTTCATCTACTGTCATATACACCAGTCTCCTTTACTTTTGATTGTTCTGATATTTATATATATTCAATGGTTGTCTTTTTTAGAACAAAAAAGCAGCAAGAATAACTCTTGCTACTTTTCTTTTTACAGATACAATATTACCCCTAATTCTTCATATTCAATGCCTTTACTATCTAATAGCTTTTTTTCTTTACTTTTTAATTTGAAAACCTTTTGTGCTTTTTCATTATATTTTACTTTTATAAAGTTTATTGGACAATTTATGCACTTTAAATCTTGCTTATTTTTGATTTTGTATAATACAGGTTGTACAAAAAGTCCTTTTGCTACTAAATACTCTTTTTCACCGGGGAATAGGATTATTTCAACCTTTTTCTTATTTTGAGCCCTCCATTCTTCTATTTCTAACTCTATGTCCTCTATCTTGTCGTTTCTTTTCCGGTTCAACATAGCTGAAACACTCCCTTCTAATTATGCAATTTGCATTTGATATTTTATATATTATCACATAAAATCTAGTATGTAAACACATTTCGACAATTTTTATATTTTTTAAATTGACATAATTATAAAAAGATGGTAAAATTTATTTGTTAACCATAGTTTATTATGTTATTTCTATAATAGCATAAAATCAAAGTTTTGTGAAACAAGAAAGGAGTTATTTATGAAAAGTGGACCTTATGTAGATATTCGAGGCTATCATAAAGGTGTAACAGGTTCTACTATAAGAAATACTGTTCATTTTGCTGATGGTACAATTTATCGGTATCTAGTGGATTACGGTATGTATCAAGGTGAAGGACATTCTAGAGGACTTGATTATAACGATAGTGTCAATCCTGAAAAAATTGATACTGTATTATTAACCCATCCTCATCTTGATCATGATGGCGCCATTGCCTATTTTTGTAAAAAAAGGCTACGACAAGAAGATTTACATGACAGATGCAGCCTCTTGTGTTATCGATATAGGTTTTAATGATAGTTATAATATCATGAAAAGGGATTCTAAGATATTAAAAACACCACCATTATATTCTCAAAATGATATTGATAATACGCTACAGCTGACTAATCCAGTCCGGTATGAAGAACCTATAGATATTCTAAAAGATAGAATAACGGTTACATTCTTCAATAACGGTCATTTAATGGGTAGTTCTATAATACTTGTGCAGATTAAAGAATTTGGATATGATAATATCAACATTCTTTATACGGGTGATTATAAACCTACAAATTATTTCTTGGATATTAAGCCATTACCATATTGGGTATATGCGCTTCCAAATTTAACAATTGTCTCAGAAGCTACCTATGGTACTACTAATACGTGGGATATATCTCATAAATGGGAAGAAGATATCATTGAAGCTTGCTCAAAGAAGCGTGTTATTCTTAATACTGCTTTTGCTCAGGGACGTTTTCAGGAATTAATGTTAAAAATTCGAAATTTGAAAGAAAATGGATTAATTCCTAAAGATTACCCTATTAAAGTAGATGGAAAAACAGGTATAGATTATACTTTCCGTTATATATCTCATAGTAACATTATCCACTTTAAGCCAGAAAGCTTAAACTTCTTCCCTGAAAATTTGCAATTTGTAGATGATAAGACTAGACCTGGAATACTTAGTAGTTCAGAAGGTAAAATCATTATATCTACTGCAGGTATGGGAAGTAATGGACCAGCTAAAGAATATATAAAGAGATTATTACCTAATCCAAATGCTTTAATATATTTCCCTGGCTATACTTCTGAAGGTACAATAGGAAGAAGAGTTTTTGAAGCAGAAAAAGATTCAACAGTTTTAATTAATGGCCAAGAAATAATTAAAAGAGCCACTGTACTTCAGACCTTAGAGTTTTCTTCTCATGCTATGGCAGATGAACTTCTCGAGTTTTACTGCATGTTTGCACCTAAAGCAATACTTTTTAATCATGGAACTTTAGAATGTAAAGAAGCTTTAGAAAAGAAAACAAATGAGTTATTGTTCAAACCTAAAAAATATGAAGATTCTAATATTGAAGAAAATTCATCAAAAAAGAGAACTGGAATTTTGGGCAATGGCTATGTCTACCGTATTAATCAGTATGGTATTGATAAGGAAATCAAAAAGTAAAAATAATCTAAAAAATAACTTCTAAAAAGAGAGTCAAACTTATTTGTTTGGCTCTCTGTCTTTTATTATTTTATGAATCTTCTCCAACATTTCATCATCAACAACATTCTTAAAATCAATAGATATTTTACTCTCAGAAACATTAAATTCCAAAATCTCCAACTTGTTTTTTTGAATAATATTTAATACTTCATGTAATTTTTCAAAATTTCTACTAATTCCATTTCCAACAATAGAAATTCTAGAAATATCCTTTTTCACAACACTTTTTATTGTATTTTCTTCTATTATATCTGTAATTATAGTGCCAGCTTTATTGTTAAAAGTAGATTTTGTTATAATAGGTATTTTAAATTTTTGACCAATCTCTGCACATCTACCGTGTAAAACTTTTGCACCTTCACTTGAAATTTCTATCATTTCTTCGTATGAAAGTGCTGGTAATTTTTTAGCATTTTCTATTTTGTTTGGGGTCTGCTGTATATACACCATCAACATCAGAAAATATATAACATTCTTTTGCATTAAGTGCTGCAGCAATTGCTATTGCAGATGTATCCGAACCTCCTCTACCAAGTGTTGTTATATCTAAGTTTTCATTATAACCTTGGAAACCTGCAATTATAACTATCTTTCTTTTTGATAATTCTTGCAAAATTCTGGTAGTGTCAATATTTTCTATAATTGCATTTTGATTCGTTTTATTTGTAAGTATTCCTGCTTGCCATCCAGTAAGTGATATTGCTTTATAGCCCATTTTATTTAACAATATACTTAATTTTGCAATTGATATTTGTTCTCCTGCACTTAATAATACATCCATTTCCCTATCTTTTGTTTCATTTGATAATTCTAATGCTTCTGATATTAATTTATCAGTTGTTTTTCCTTGTGCAGATAATATTACTACTATATTATTATTTTTGTTATATAAATTTATTATCTTTTCTGCTACTATTTTTAATTTGTCATTATCTGCTACAGAACTTCCTCCAAATTTTAGAACTATTGTGTCCATAAATGACACCTCTTTTAAATTGATATAGAGAGTATTTTCTAATTTTAGATAATACTCTCTATTATAATATGCTTGTTTTGAAAAAATGTTATATTTTCATTTTTAGATAGCTTTCCATAAATCCATCTAAATCTCCATCCATTACTCCTGCAACATTTCCTACTTCGTAGTTTGTTCTGTGGTCTTTAACCATTGTGTATGGGCAAAATACATATGAACGTATTTGACTTCCCCAAGCAATGTCTTTTTGTTCACCTTTTAAATCTTCTATTTTTTCTTTTTGTTCTTGTTCTTTTAAATCTAATAATTTTGATTTTAACATTCTCATTGCTGTTTCTCTATTTTGTATTTGTGAACGTTCTGATTGACAAGCTACTACTGTATTTGTTGGTATGTGTGTTATTCTTACTGCAGATGATGTTTTATTTATGTGTTGTCCCCCTGCCCCTGATGCTCTATATGTGTCTACTCTTAAATCATCTGGGTTTATATTTATTTCTATATCATCTGTTATTTCTGGTAAGACTTCTACTGAGGCAAAAGATGTATGTCTTCTCCCCCCTGCATCAAATGGCGAAATCCTAACTAATCTATGTACACCTTTTTCTGATTTCATATAGCCATATGCATTTTCTCCAATAATCTCAAAGGTTACGCTTTTTAATCCTGCTTCTTCTCCCTCTAAATAATCTAATTCTTTTACTTCATACTCGTTTTTAGTAGCCCATCTTGTATACATTCTATATAGCATTTCAGCCCAATCCTGAGACTCTGTTCCTCCTGCTCCTGGATGAATTGTTACTATTGCATTATTAGAATCATATTTACCTGAAAACAACGTTTCTAGTTCTAGTTTTTCTAAGTTCTTTTCTTGTTTTTTATAATTCTTTGTAACATCTATTGCAAGTTCTTCATCATATTCTAATTTCACCATTTCTGCTAATTCTATTAAATTATTTATTTCTTTTTCAAGTTCTTTATATTTAGTATATTTATTTTTAATCTTTTTTATTTTTGCTAGTACTTTTTGAGTATTTTCACTATTATTCCAAAAATCTGGATTGCTAGTTTCTTTTTCTAATTCTGCTAATTCGTTTTCTAATCTTGGTATGTCAAAGAGAAACACCTAAATTCTCTAATTTTTGTTTTAACTGATTTAAGTTTCTTATTGTTTCTTCTAAGTCTAACATAAAATTTATCACCTCTTATAAAAAATTAGGGGAAGCAAAATAGCTTACCCCATTCTTAGGACTTTTCTACTTAATCTTGAAAATTTGTTATTTTTTCAGCAATATTTTCAAGTGCTGCATAATCATAGCTTTTTAGTGTGATGATTATATCATTATTAAGCCTGTAAAAGGATAAAAAAATGTTTAATTCATATGCTAAGCAAATAGCTTTTGATATAAATTTTTCATCACTTTCTTCATTTTCTACAGATTTTAATAATGATAAACATCCATTACTTATTTTAGCAGTAATCATAGTGTTATTCATTTTTTGTCCTCCTAATGTGAAAATTTTTAATGCTTACTTATTATATCACACATTTTAAAATTAATCAAATTCCCATTATATTATACCCACTATCAGCATAAAGAACTTGGCCAGTAATACTATCAGACATATCACTTAACAAAAATGTAGCTACATTCCCTACTTGTGTTGTTGTTACATTTCTATGCAATGGTGCTTTTTCTTCTACAACTGTTAAAATTGAAGAAAAGTCTTTTATTCCTTTTGCAGAAAGTGTTTTTATTGGACCTGCAGAAATTGCATTTACTCTTTTTCCTTCTTTTCCTAAATTTTCTGCTAAATATCTTACACTAGATTCTAGAGCAGCTTTTGCAACTCCCATAACATTATAACCATTTAAAACTTTTGTTGAACCATAATATGTTAATGTTACTAAACTTGCATTTCCATTTAATAAATTTATTTCTTTTGCAATTCTTGCTGCTAGTACAAATGAATAACTACTTACATCTAAGGCATGTGAAAATCCTTCTTTGCTGGTATATATAAAATCGTTGTGTAAATCTTCTGTTTTTGCATTTGCTATTGCATGTACCAAACCATCTATTTTGCCATTTTCTTCTTTTATTTTTTCGAATGTTTGCTTTACTAATTCATCTTCTGAAGCCCCATTTAATACATAAGCTTTGCTTCCTTTAAATTCTGATATTAATTCTTCTATTTTTTCTTTGTTTTCTTCTCTCATATATGTAAATATTAATTGTGCTCCATTTTCATATGCTGATTTCGCTATTCCATAAGCTATACTCCATTTATTTCTTATACCCATTATTAATATTTTTTTGTTTTCTAATAACATTTTTTCCTCCTTGAAAAACCATTTAAAATGGTATTTTTAAATAACATTAAAATTCGTTATGTTTCTAAATTTTTTATATCTTTCTTCTACTATTTGTTCTGATGTCATTTTATTTGTTTTTTTTATTTCTTTGATAATTTCTTTTTTTAATATTTCTGATGTTTTTGAAAAGTTTTCTTCTGATATTTCATTTTTTTCAGGTATTATTTTGTCAATTACATTTAACTCATATAAATCTTTTGCAGTTAATTTCATTTTTTCTGCTGCTTCTTTATATCTGCTAGGGTCTTTCCATAAAATACTGCTATAGCCTTCTGGTGACAATATTGAATAAATTGCATTTTCTAGCATGAATACTTTATTTGCAACTCCTATGGCTAAAGCTCCTCCTGATGAACCTTCTCCAATTACTATTGAAATTACCGGAACTTTTAATCTTGCCATTTCAAACATTGATTTTGCTATAGCCTCCCCCTGCCCTCTTTCTTCTGCTTCTATGCCTGGGTAAGCTCCTTTTGTGTCTATGAAAGTTATTACTGGTCTTTTGAATTTTTCTGCTTGTTTCATAAATCTTATTGCCTTTCTATAACTTTCAGGATTTGGCATTCCAAAATTTCTTTCTATGTTTTCTTTTGTTGTTCTTCCTTTTTGCTCTGCAATTATTGTAAATGGAGTATTGTCTATTTTGGCTAAACCACAAATTATTGCTTTATCATCTTTAAAATTTCTATCTCCATGTAATTCTATAAATTCATCAAATATTTTTTCTATATATTCAAGTGATGTTTTCCTTTTTGGATTTCTTGCTATTTCTACTTTTTCCCATGCTGATATTTCTTTTTTATTTTTCATTATGTTGTCCTCCTTTGTGATAGCAAATTAATTTATATAGTGTTTCTTTCATATCTTCTCTTTTTACTATTTTATCAATAAATCCATGTTCAAGTAGAAATTCCGCTGTTTGAAATCCTTCAGGTAGTTTTTCACCTATTGTTTGTTCAATTACTCTTTGACCTGCAAATCCAATCATTGCACCTGGTTCTGCAAGTATTATATCTCCTAAACTTGCAAATGATGCAGTAACTCCTCCATATGTTGGATCTGTTAATACTGATATGTATAATAAACCTGTCTCATCGAGTTTTGTAAGTGCTGCTGTTGTTTTAGCCATTTGCATAAGTGATATTATTCCTTCTTGCATCCTTGCACCACCAGATACCGAAAATATTATAATTGGTAATTTTAGTCTTATGGCTTGTTCTATACTATATGTAATTTTTTCCCCTACAACAGCTCCCATGCTTCCCATTAGAAAACCACTATCCATTATACAAATCACTACATCTTCTCCATTTATTTTACCAGTACCACAGGCAATTGCTTCTTCTAATCCTGTTTTTTCTCTTAAGGCTTTTAGTTTTTTTGAATAATCTTCTAAATTTAACGGATTGTTAGTTTCTATATTTAATTCAAATCTTTTGTAAGTTCCTTCATCTATAATACTTTCCAATCTTCTATTAATATGCATTCTAAAATAATTGCCACAATTAGGACAAATGTTTAAATTTTCTCTAATTGTTTCTTTGTATAATATTTCCTTACACTTATTGCATTTTACCCATTTTCCTACTGGAATGTCAACTTTAGATTTTGTGTTATTTAAATTTTTACTTTCTCTTTTCTTTATTTTATCCACTACCATTTATACTATTTATCTCCTTTAAACATCTCTTTTTCAATAAATGATGTATCAAATTTTTCTCTAATAAAGTTTGGATTTTTTATGATTTCAAATAAAAAGTCTCTGTTTGTTTCTATTCCATCAATTACTAATTCTTCCAAAGCTCGTTTCATTTTACTTAATGCTTCATTTCTATTTGCTCCATATGCTATTATTTTAGCAAGCATTGAATCATAATTTGATGGAACTGTATAGCCATTATATATTGCTGTATCTACTCTTATACCATTTCCGCCTGGAAGATTTATTTCATTTATTTTTCCAGGTGATGGCATAAAGTTTTTACTAGGATTTTCTGCATTTATCCTACATTCTATAGAATGACCTCTAAATTCAATTTCTTTTTGTTTAAATTTTAGCTTTTCTCCAGCTGCTATTCTTATCTGTTCTTTTACTAAATCAATACCAGTTCTCATTTCTGTTATTCCATGTTCTACTTGAATTCTTGTGTTCATTTCCATAAAGTAAAAATTCTTGTCATGGTCTACTAAAAATTCTACTGTACCACAATTTGTGTAACCTGCTATTTTAGCAACCTTTACAGCAATATTTCCCATTTTATTTCTTAGCTTTTCATCAATTATAGTTGATGGTGTTTCTTCTATTAATTTTTGATGATTTCTTTGTATTGTACAATCTCTTTCTCCTAAATGAACTATATTTCCATGTTCATCGGCTAAAATTTGGATTTCTATATGTCTTGGCTCTTTTATATATTTTTCTATGTAAATTTCATCATCATTAAATGAATTTTTAGCTTCTTGTTTAACAATATTATAATTTTTTTCTAGCTCTTCAAAAGAATTAACCAATCTAATCCCTTTTCCACCACCACCAGCAGCAGCTTTTAACAACACAGGATATCCTATATCTTCACATACTAAAATAGCTTGTTTCAAATCTTTAATACTACCATCAGAACCTGGAATAACTGGAATACCTTCTTTTTTCATTAATTCTTTACTATTAGACTTATTGCCCAGCAAATCAATAACTTCAGGTCTAGGTCCAATAAATTTAATATTAGACTCCTCACAAATTTTAGCAAATTGAGAACTCTCAGATAAAAAACCAAAGCCAGGATGAATACTATCAGCTTTAGTAATATTTGCAGCTTCAATCAAATTCTTTATATTTAAATAACTTTGTTTTGAATTTGCAGGACCTATACAAACGGCTTCATCTGCTAATTTAGTATGCAAAGCCTCCCTATCTGCCTCAGAATATACAGCAACAGTTTTAATATTCATTTCTTTACATGCTCTAATTATACGAACTGCAATTTCTCCACGATTTGCGATTAATATTTTATTCAATTTTGTTTCACTTACCTTTCTTTATTAAACTATTGCAAAAGTAAATTCTCCTTTAGCTGCTACTTTTCCATCAACTGTTGCAATACCTTCACCTATACCAATAGGACCTTTTCTCTTAATTATTTTAACTTCTAACTTTAATCTATCGCCTGGTACAACCATTTTTTTGAACTTCATCTTATCAATTCCGCCAAACAATGCATTCTTCCCTTTGTTTTCTTCCATTGAAAGAATTGCAACAGCACCTGTTTGAGCTAATGACTCGGCAATTAAAACTCCTGGCATTATTGGATTATCAGGGAAATGTCCTTTAAAATACCACTCTTCTTTGTCTACATTTTTATATGCTGTTGCACTTTGACCAGGCTCAAAACTTTCAACTTCATCTATCATTAAAAATGGTTCTCTTTGTGGAATTATTTTTTTTATTTCTTCTTTACTTAACATTTAAAAATCCTTTCTATTCTATAACAAATAATGGCTTTCCATACTCAACGGCTTCTCCATCTTTTACACATATTTCTATAATTTTTCCATCAAATTCTGATTCGATTTCATTCATTAATTTCATTGCTTCTATTATACAAAGTGTATCACCTTTTTTTACTGTTTTTCCTATTTCTACATAAGCCTCAGATGTCGGAGAAGGTTTTAAATAAAAGGTTCCTACCATTGGAGCTTTTACTATTTTTTTATTTTCATTATTACTTGTTTTACTTTCAAATATTTTTTGTTCTTCTTTTTCGTTATTTTCAATTTTAACAGTTTTTGAACTTTGAACTGTATAATTTTTAGCTTCTTCATTATTTTCTTTTTGTATGCTTATTTTAGTTCCATCTGGTAAACTTATATCTAAAGATGATAGGCTTGAATTTTCCATATCTTCCATTAATTGTTTAATTTCTTTATATTCCATTTTTTATTCCTCCATATTCCATCTTTTTAAAATTATGCTTCCATTGTGTCCTCCAAATCCTAAAGAATTTGACATTACTATATTTAATTTTGCTTTTCTTGATTCATTTGGAACTATATCTAGATCACATTCTTCATCTTTTTCTTTATAATTAATTGTAGGTGGTACTATTTGTTCTTCAAGTGCCTTTGTGCAAATTATTGCTTCTACTGCACCTGCTGCGCCTAATAAATGGCCTGTGTTTCCTTTTGTTGAACTTACCATTACTTTTGTTTCGTTTCCAAGTATCGTTTTTATTGCTTTTGTTTCTATTGAATCGTTTAGATGTGTTGATGTTCCGTGTGCATTTATATAATCAATTTGTTTTTCTGATATATGTGCATTTTCTATTGCTCTTGACATTGCTTTTGCAGCACATTCTCCATTTGGACAAGGTGATGTAATATGATATGCATCTGTTGTTGCTCCAAATCCTATTATCTCTCCATAGATTTTTGCATTTCTTTTTAGTGCATGTTCTAGTTCTTCTAAAACAACTATTCCTGCACCTTCTCCCATTACAAAACCATCTCTTTCTTTATCGAATGGAATACTTGCTCTATTTTTATCTGTGCTACTTGATAATGCTTTCATATTTTCAAATCCAGCTATTCCTACTTCACATATTGCTGCTTCTGTTCCACCTGCTAAAATAACATCTTCTTCACCTAATTTTATTGTTTTATATGCTTCACCTATTGCATGTGTAGAAGAGCTACAAGCTGTTAAAATGCTCATTGATTCTCCTTTGAAGCCAAATTCGATAGCTATGTTACCAGATGGCATATTTGCTATTGACATTGGTATAAACATTGGAGAAATTCTTTTATTTCCTTTTTCAAAATTGACATCACATTGTTCTTGAATTGTTCTTAATCCTCCAATTCCAGAACTTACAAAGATACCAACTCTATTAAAATCTGTATTTTCTTTTGTTATTCCACTTGAAGTAACTGCTTCTCTTGCTGCAATAATTGCAAATTGTGATACTCTATCTAATCTTTTACTTTGTTTTAAATCAAAGTAATCTAGAGGATTATAGTTTTTTACTTCAGCATCTAACTTTGTTTTAAAATTAGTAGAATCAAATAAAGAAATATTATCAATACCACATTTCTTATTTAATATACTTTCCCATGTTTCATTTACATTTTCACCAATTGGTGTAATTGCTCCTAAGCCTGTTATAACAACTCTTCTTTCCATTATAAATCTTCCTTTCTCTATTACTACATTAACATACCACCATCAATATTAATTACTTGACCTGTTATATATGAACTATCTTTTGAAGCTAAAAATTTAACAACATTTGCTACATCTTCTACAGTTCCCATTCTTTTTAATGGTATAGTCTTGCTTATTTCTTCTTTAACTTCTTCTTTTAAAACATCTGTCATTTGTGTTTCAATAAAACCTGGTGCAACTGCATTTACAAGAATATTTCTACTTCCAACTTCTTTTGCTAGGCTTTTTGTAAAACCTATTATTCCTGCTTTTGATGCTGAATAATTTGTCTGACCTGCATTTCCACTTATTCCAACAACAGATGAAACATTAATAATTCTTCCGCTTCTATTTTTCATCATATATGGAATTACATTTTTAGTAATATTAAAAGTACCAACAAGATTTACACCAATAACACTTTCAAAATCCTCTTTTTTCATTCTCATAAGAAGCATATCTTTTGTTATTCCAGCATTATTAACCAAAATGTCAATATGATTAAATTCTTCTATAATCTCTTTAACCATTCTTTCTGAATCTTCAAAACTAGAAACATCTCCCTGAACAGTAAAACATTTTACCTTTTGATCTTCTACCAATTTTTTGGTTTCTATTAAATCTTCATTTTCTTTTCTATAGTTAATCGCAATGTCAAAACCTTCCTTAGCAAGTGTTATTGCAATTTGCCTTCCAATTCCTCTAGTTGCACCTGTTATAAAAGCAACTTTATTCATTTGTTTTTACCTCCTTAATTACTTCTTCTAAATTTTCTACATTGTTAATATTCATTATTTTTATTGGCTTTTCAAATTTCATTCTTTTAACAAAACTACTTAATGTTTTTCCTGGTCCTATTTCTATAAAAGTATCTATTTCATTGTCATACATTGTTTGTAAACATGAAGTGAATTTTACCGGATTGCAAATATGCTCTGATAATATTTGAACAATATCATCATTTTGAGTATATAATTTTCCGTTTATATTTTTTACAACTTTTGAATTCTTTGTATTGCTTTTTATGTTTTCTAATTCTTTTTTCAATTTTTTAGAACATTCTCTTAATTTTTCAGTATGAAATGGTCCAGCTGTATTTAATATACTTACTTTTTTTGCTCCATTTTCTTTTGCTAATTCTCCGGCTTTAAGAACCGCTTCTTCCTCACCTGAAATAACAACTTGACCTTTTGTATTATAATTTGCAGGTATAACATACCCATTTTTAATTTCTTTGCAAATATCTTCTACCTTATTCTCATCTAATCCAAGTATAGCAGCCATTTTCCAATTACCTTTAGGAGTAAATTCTTGCATTATTAGTCCTCTTTGTTTTACTAGATTTACACCAGTTTCAAAATCAAAAATATTATCATCTATTAATGCTGTATATTCGCCTAAACTTAATCCAGCCGACATATCTGATTTTATATTTTTGATTTTTAGAACTTCCAATATTGCTAAACTTTCTGTAAGTATTGCAAGTTGGGTATTTTGTGTTTTGTTTAGTTCTTCTTCTGGGCCATTGAAAGATATTTCTTTTATATTAATTCCTGTTATTTGATTTACTTTGTCATATACTTGTTTTACTTTATCGTACTTTTCGTATAAATCTTTTCCCATCCCAAGTGTTTGAGAGCCTTGCCCTGGAAATAAAAATCCTATTTTCATTTTTTAATTCTCCTTATAAGTGTTTTCTCAAATTCTTCACAAAAATTGGTTATAACCTTTTTTCTATCAACTTCTATTCCAAATTCTTTTTTTATTGAAGTTGCTATATTTTTAATATCATCAGTAAAATTCATTTTTTCTGTATTTATTCCTATGCCAATAACTAGGAATTTTACTATTTCTGAACTTACTTTACTTTCTGTTAATATTCCTCCAACTTTTTTATCTTTAATCATAATATCATTCGGCTTTTTTATATCTAGTTTAATGCCATAAAATTCTTTAAATATTTTTACTAGAATCTGAGCAATTTCTATTGTTATTCCTTCTAGATTTTCTGACTTGCAATTTGTTTCTATATAGTAAGAAAATGCTATATTTTTTTCTTCGTCTGTATGCCAAATTCTACCATGTGTTCCTTTCCCATTTGTTTGAATATCTGCCATTATTAATGTTTTGTTTTTTATCGTTTTGCTTTCTATTAATCTCCAAATTTCATTTTGTGTTGAATCTATTTTTTTATAAAAAATAAAATTATTTGATTGCATTTAAATTGTCCTGCCTTTTTATTTTATTTGTTGTTGTTTTTATTAGTGGTTCTTCTGTTATATACATTCCTCTTATTGCTTTATATTTTGGTATTTGTGCATTTATCTCTTTTACTTTATCTAAAAGTGCCTTCTTGATTTCTGCTTCTGTTTTTGCATTATATACATTTTTCATAATATCTTTATCATAAACAATTTTTACATTTATTTTAATATTTTCTTTATCTTCTGATTGTTGCTTTCCAAATATAAAAGACTCTTTTACTCCTTCAATTTTATTAACTAGATTTTCCATCTCCTCAGGAAATATGTTTTTACCATTTTTCAAAACAATAACACTTTTCTTTCTTCCACATATAAATATGTAACCCTCATCATCTATTTTGGCTAAATCTCCTGTATGGAACCATTCTCCATCAAAAGCTTCTCTTGTTGCTTTCTCATTATTATAATAACCAAGTGCTACGTTTGGCCCTTTTACAACAAGTTCTCCTATTCCATCTTGATTTACATCAACTAGTTTTACTTCATCACTTGGAACAGCTTTTCCTATTGAACCTATTTTATGTTCTTTGTTTGTTCCTACTGCTACTACTGGTGATGTTTCTGTAAGACCGTATCCTTGCACTAGATTTATTCCTAATAATCTGTATTTTTCTTCTATTTTAGGATCTAATGATGCAGCACCACTAATAAATAGCTTGATTTTTCCTCCTAACATATCATGTATATCTTTAAAAGCTTTTTTACGTTCTTGCATAGTTGCATTTTTTAATTCTTCTTCCTTTTGTATTATTTCTTCTAGTTTTCCTTGTTTATCTAATTGCTTTTTTATCATTTCAAATATTCTTTCATAAATTCCTGGAACACATGCCATTACTGTTACATTATATTCATTTAAATTTTCTACTACATGTCTTATTCCATCACAAAATACCGTTTGTGCTCCTTTATATAATGAAAATAAGAAACCTACTGTACATTCAAATACATGATGAATCGGAAGAATTGATAGTAGTGTATCCTCTGTAGTTACATCTAATATACTTCCTATGTCCATTAAGTTTGAACATATATTTTTATGAGATAGTGCTACTACTTTTGATTGTGAGGTTGTTCCTGATGTGAATAACATTATGCTCATTTCTTTATTATTTATTTTTGCATCTATAAAGCTTCTATTTCCATTTTCAAGCAATTTTTCTCCTTTGTTAATTAATTCTACTTGTGAATAAATTCCGTCTGTATTTTTGGTATTATCCATTGAAATTAGATGTTTTAATTTGTTGTTTTCGTTATATTTTATTTTTGTTAATATATCTTCATATTTTTTTGAATAAAATATTGCCTCTATTTCTGATCTTTCTATTAATGATTCTAGTTCATTTTCTGGTAATGCTTTATCAAGTGGAACTACAATTCCTGTTCCACATACTATTGATAAATATGCTATTTCCCATTCATATCTGTTTTCGCCTATTATCGCTATTCTTTTATTTTTTAAACCTAAGTCTATTAATGCTGTTCCCAAAGCATCTACCATTTCTCTTACTTGTTTGTGTGTGATTATTTTATATTTACCCTCTTCTTGTTTTATTTTGTATGCTGGTTTTTCACCATATATATTTTTTGTTTTATTTAACATATCTTTCAAGTTATTTATTTCTATTGTTTTATATAATTTTTCACTCATTTTTATATTCTCCTTATTTTTTTATCTTTGTTTTGTGATTTATTTTATAACATAATTTTTTAGATTAGTCTTTAGACTGGAAGGTCAGTACAAAAATATAAATTTTATGTTTTAGGAATTTTTCTATAGGTTAATTCATATATTGTAATTGATATTTTATTGACTAAGGCTTATTTTATATTCTTTACTTTAATGAATATTTAATATGCCTGTTGTTTAAAATAAAGGAGGTATTTTTATGAAAAAACGGTGCTTATTAACCTTTCTTCCGTTTTTGTTATTAATTACTGTAATTGCTAGTCAAACAGCAATCACAAAAGTAATAAGAACGGCTAGTGCAGAAACAATTTCTGCTGGTACTACACATACTAATAAGATAAAATACGTTGATTCGGGCGGAAATACACTTTCTTCAGCCGAAATTAATAAGATACACACTTTTTTAAATTTACTTAAAACAACAAAAGGTTGTGTTGTTTATGCAAATGAAATTGCTCGGACAAACCACATAGAAGGTAATATTATTGTAAATAATGTTAATGTACCTACATCTTTGGTCATTACCAGAGTTAAGGACTTAAATCCTGATGATTACAGTTACGTTGGAAATACTACAGCTTCAATTCAGTTAAGTGATAATGGTAAGATTTTTCTTGGTTCAAAAATCCAGATTACTAAACCTAATGGAAATCAAACTATTATAAATGGTGGTTATTCTAATAATATTTCTGCCATTAGCTTATCTGAGGAAGAAACTGTTAAAAATGAAAAGATGATTTTAAATACTTTAGCTAATATTTCTAAAACTGGTTCTGCAGTTAAGTCAATTGTTGATACTAACTTTTTTGGAAATAGCACTAATTCTTTTCAAAGTGTAAATAGCTTATTGGAAAATGGTTCTGTTTCAAAGGGTGATGTTATCTCTATAAACATTGATTATAATGAGATACTTAATAACGAAGGAGCTTTTGGAAATTTAATAAATTCAAATCCAGGTGTTACTGTTATTGTGAATGTTATCTTCCCAAGTTCAGCTCCAAAAGATATTAATATCAATAAAGCATTTTCTTTAAATGTTAACGTTCCTACAGAGTTTAATCCAAAGTCTTCATATATTATATGGAATTTCGGCAATTTTGCAGGAAATATAACAATAAATGAAGAGATGCTTGGTATTATTGTAGCTCCTAATGCTAATGTTTATCAGGCTGCTGGAAATTTGAATGGTCAGATTATTTCTAATATTGCTGGAAATAATGGAGAACTTCATCAGGTTACTTTTAGAGAAGAAGAGAAAGAAGAAGAATCATCTACTCCTGAAGAAACAACTCCTTCAGAGTCTGAAAGTTCTTCTCCTGGGGAGACTACACCATCAGAAACTGAAAGCACATCAATAGAAGAAACTACACCGTCAGAAACTGAAAGTATATCAAATGAAGAAACTACACCAGTTGAAACTGATAGTACATCTAAAGAAGAAACCACATCTTCTGAAACAGAAAGTGTTTCTAGAGAAGAAACTACTAAATCAACAGAAAAAGAAAGTGAAACACAGACTGTTCCTCAAACTACAGAGTTTTCTTCTGAAGAAGAATCTACCACTACGCCAATCACGCCTTCTTCACCGAAAACAGGTGATAATTCTACTGCTTATTTACTTGTGTTTTTATTAATTGTTTCAGCTATGGTCGGATTAATAAGCTATACAGGTTTTAAGAAGAATGATAATAAATAAGATAATATATTTTAAACGACAAAAAGGCAGACTTTATTTTAAGTCTGCCTAAACTTTTAATTATTTTTTATTGATTTCTACCACAGCAATTCTTGTATTTCTTACCACTTCCACATGGGCATGGGTCATTTCTACCAATCTTTGGTCCTTCATTTACAACTGTTTGGCTATATTCAGGAGTATTTATTTTCTTTCCTCCATCAACACTATTTATAGCTTCTAATGCTGCACCAGTAATTTTTGCTGCTTCTTGTCTTTTAACATCACCATTTTGTTTTCTAATATTCATAAGAATTTTAACAACATCTAATTTGATATTAGCAACCATTTCTTCGAACATATCCATTCCCTCTGTTCTATATTTTACAACAGGGTCTTGTTGTCCATATGCTCTTAAACCAATACCATTTTTTAATTCATCCATACTGTCTATATGGTTCATCCATTTTTCATCAACTACTTTAAGCATTACAACTCTTTCAAGTTCTCTCATTTTTTCAGATGTTATTTCTTCCTCTTTAGCTTGGTATTTTTCTATAGCTTGTTTTTCTAATTCTTCTACTATTGTATTTGAATCTTTTTCGTGTGCATTTATGAATTCAGCAATATCTATACCGAATATATTTGATATTTCTGTATTTAAAGATTCTGCATTTACTGTTTTTCCATCTTCACCTTCAATATATGTTGATACTGTTTCTTCTGCTATTGTTGTAATCATATTTACTATGTTTTCGTGAAGATCTTTTCCATCTAATACTTCTCTTCTTTGTTTATATATGATTTCTCTTTGTACATTCATAACATCATCATATTTTAATACGTTTTTACGTATGCTAAAGTTTCTGCCTTCTACTTTCTTTTGAGCATTTTCTACTGCTTTTGAAATCATTCTAGATTGTATTGGCATGTTTTCATCTGCACCTAAAGTATTGTATACTCTTGTTATTGCATCTCCACCAAAGATTTTCATTAAATCATCATCTAGTCCAATATAGAATTTAGATTCTCCGACATCTCCTTGACGTCCTGAACGTCCTCTTAATTGGTTGTCAATTCTTCTTGATTCGTGTCTTTCTGTACCAATTATTTTCAAACCACCAGCAGCTATTACTTTTTGTTTTTCTTCTTTTATTTGTTCTTCATATTTTTCTACTAGTTTATTGAATTGTTCTCTTGCTCTTAATATATCTTGGTCATCTGTTTCGTAATATGTGTTTGATTCTTCTATTAAGTATTCTGGAACTCTATTTTTTCTCATTTCTTCTTTTGCTAAATATTCACTATTTCCACCTAACATGATATCAGTACCACGTCCTGCCATGTTTGTTGCTATTGTAACAGCTCCATATTTACCAGCTTGTGCAACAATCATTGCTTCTTTTTCATGTGATTTAGCATTTAATACTTCATGAGGAATACGTGCTTCATTTAATAATTTGCTCAATTTTTCAGATTTTTCAATTGATACTGTACCAATTAGAACTGGTTGTCCTTTTGCATGACTTTCTTTTACACTTTCGATTACTGCTCTAAATTTTGCATTTTCGTTTTTGTATATAACATCATTTTCATCTTTTCTTACCATTGGTTTATTTGTTGGTATTGATACAACATCTAAGTTATATATTTCTTCGAATTCTGCTTCTTCTGTCATTGCAGTACCTGTCATACCAGATAATTTATCATACATTCTAAAGTAGTTTTGGAATGTTATTGTTGCTAATGTTTTTGATTCATCAGCTATTTTAACTCTTTCTTTTGCTTCTATTGCTTGATGTAATCCATTGTTATATCTTCTTCCATACATAATACGTCCTGTAAATTCATCAACAATAAGAACTTCTCCATCTTTTACGATATAATCTATGTCTTTTTTCATTACTCCATGTGCACGTAATGCTTGGTTTACGTGGTGAACTAATGTTGAATTTTCTAGGTCATTGAAATTTTCTAATCCAAAGAATTCTTCGGCTTTTTTAATACCTTTTTGTGTTAATGATGCTGATTTTGCTTTTAAGTCAACTATATAATCATATTTTTCATTATCTTCTGCTTGTTCAAAATCTTTAACATCTTCTTCAATTATTACTTTTGGTTCAAGTCTTCTTACAAAATCGTTTGCTTTTTTGTATAAATCTGATGATTCATTTGCTCTACCTGAAATGATAAGTGGTGTTCTTGCTTCATCAATTAAGATACTATCGATTTCATCGACTATTGCATAATGTAATCCTCTTTGTACTAATTGATTTTTGTAGATTACCATATTATCTCTTAAGTAATCAAATCCAAATTCGTTATTTGTACCATATGTTATATCTGCTGCATATGCTTTTTGTTTTGCATTTGGATCCATTCCAGCAATTACTAGTCCTACTGATAATCCTAAGAATTTATATAATTTTCCCATCCATTCACTATCTCTTTTTGCTAGATAGTCGTTTACTGTTATTACGTGAACTCCTTTTCCTTCAAGTGCATTTAGGTATACTGGTAATGTTGCAACTAATGTTTTTCCTTCACCAGTTTTCATTTCTGCAATTCTTCCTTGATGTAGAATAATTCCACCTATTAATTGAACATCGAAATGTCTCATTCCTAAGGCTCTTTTAGAAGCTTCTCTTACAACTGCAAAAGCTTCTGGTAATATATCATCTAATGTTTTTCCTTCTGATAATTGTTTTTTGAAATAATTTGTTTTCTCTTTTAATTCATGGTCTGTCAATTTTTCCATTTCTGGTTCTAAACTATTGATTTTGTTTACAATTGGCATAACTCTTTTTACTTCTTTTTCACTGTAACTTTTGAATAATTTCATAATTGGTATACTCCTCCTAAGTTTATTTTACTTTGTAACTATATCACTAATATTCTTTTTTATCAAGTATTTTTTGTAATATTTTTGCTTTTCTGGAATAGATTGTAATAATCAAATTAGAAAGAGGATTTGCTATGTTTATTTTTAATGTTAAAGTCAATGGTAGTAAACTTTTTAAAGTGTTTTTTACTTTTGTTATAATTCTTATGATTGGTATTTTGTGTGCGGTTTTTTATAAGGTTATTTCTGGTTCGAATAAAAGTTTTTCTGTTTCTGATAATTTGGACGGTTCTGGTGTTTGTAAAATTTCTGCTAGGAATTATGCTAATATTTTAAAAACTGTTCATGAAAATATTGATAGTTATGTAGGAAAGAAAATTAATTTTACTGGTTATGTTTATAGGGTTTCTGATTTACAAGATAATCAATTTGTTTTGGCTAGAAATATGATTATTAATTCTAGTTCTCAGTCTGTTGTTGTTGGTTTTTTGTGTGAGTGTGATAGTGCAAAGAATTTTGCTAATGATACTTGGGTTGAAGTTACTGGTGAAATTGTTAAAGGGTCATATCATGGCGATATGCCTATTGTTAGAATTACTGATATAAAGGCTGTTGATACTCCTAAAGAGGAGTATGTTTACCCTCCTGATGATAGTTATATTCCTACTAGTGGGGTGTTATAAAAAAATGTAAATAACAAAAAAGTGGAAAATATTATTCCACTTTTTTGCTATACTGTTTTACTAGATAAAGTTCTTAATATTTTCAGAACTTAATGCTAATTCAGTTGCTACAGTTATTGATTGGGTTCTAGAATAATCTGGTCCAAGTAACTTCTCTATGCTTGTAATTCCTTTTCTTTTAAGATAAGCATCAAGATTTGTTGTCTTAATTTCTTCAATATCAGATGAAGGAATTTGCCATCCAGCACTCTTGCCCCAAAGATATGACTGGGTTTTCTTATTAAATATGCAAATAACTTGTACATTTAAATATTGCCCCATAAATTCTTCTATACCCGCTTCACAGCTTATATAGAAATCTGCTTCCTCAGAATTTTCAATAAGAGTATTTACTCTATTTAAAGCTCCCTGATAAGTTTCTTCATTAAATGGTTGTTCTGATACTCCAGAATTTACTTTTTCACAATGAAAAACTATCTGAGATTCTTCAATATTGAAAAACCGAGTAAATGCTACTTTAATTCCATTAATTTTATCAATGGAATTAGTGGCAATTTCTACTCTCATGGTATATTACCTCCTTAAGTATTATACTTATACTATACCACATTTTTCAAGTCTTTTCAATAGTTTATGTAACTTATTTATGTTCCGTCATAATAATCAAATCCGCCTCGAGAAAGTTCTTTATATGGGACAAATTTTGTTCTTTTTTCTTCTAGTTCCTTTTCATCAAACTCTCTTATCTCTTTATTTTCTACATCAACTAGGTATTTTTTATTATTTATGTCTAAAATTAAACATCTTATATATCGTGTTGATTCATTGGTATTGCCTTCTATTTTTTTCCATATTTTTTCTCTTCCCTCAGATCCAATTCTAATGTCAACTATCTCTTTCATATATTCATACATTCCTTGAGAATCTAATTTGCATTCTTCTGATAATATTTGCATTACTTTGGCTAAAAAATTTATTTCCTCATCTTCTGTTTTAGTCTGTTCTTTATTTTTGAAATTTTCTTTTGCTTTCACATTATTTGTATTTATTTTATCCTCTACTTTTTTTATGGCATATTCATTTTTACCATCATTAAATTTTTCTAATGCATTTTTAAATTTATTTTTATTATCTTCTAATATTTGTATTCCCTCAATTGTTAAATCTGCTTTTACTCTTGTAAGATCTTTAATATTAAAGAAATCATCTACATCAAGTGCTAGAGTATATTCGTTGCTAGTTAATCCTACAAAATAATGTGTAAGATTTTTATTCCAAAGAATACAAACATCATAATCCTTATTTTCTTTTAATAGTTCATCTAAAGCCTTTGCTAAATATCTAGATAATTCAAAACAAATTCTTCTATTATGGTTTTCTCTATTTTTTTCCCATTCTTGGTCCACATCTCTTCCATACCAATCTGGTATACTAAATACATCTTCATCAATTTTTTTTATGTATGATATTAAATTATCATCATATACATAATCTTTACATATTTTTTCATAAATATATAAAATTTTATCTTCTATACTTAAATCATTGTTTTGTGATAATTCATCAACATATTTTTTTAATTCATCTGTGATTTTCCAGTTTGCTTTATCATATATAATGTCTTCTTCATGTATATCTTCTTTTTTCTCTGGATTTAATACAACTGTGTGCTTTCTACGAAATTCTAGACTTACTAATTCATTTAATTTGTTAAATTTTTCAATATTTATACTCATCTAATTTCTCCTATTTTTGTTAAAACTTTTAGTACTTACCCACCATAATATGGGTATTCATTTTCTTCTGGCTTGAAGACAAATATATTTTTATCTAAATCATCTTTGTTGATTATGCTTAATTCTTTTTCTACACTATCAATTAAATATGTTTTTCCTTCAAAGTCAAATATTATGCATCTTGCGTATCTTTTTTCATCAGCATTTTTAACTTCTTTCCATATTTTTTCTATTTCAATTCCTTCATGTTCAACAATTGCTCTTATATATTCACAAAATCCTTGTGAATCGATATTATGGCTATTTAAGATTTTTATTACAGCATTAAAATATTCAATAAGATTTATATCTTTTATTTTTTCTTTTGCTTCTTCAATTTCTGCCAGTTCATCTTTTTTGCCCTCATTGAATTTATCTACAGCTTCTTTAAATGTTCCTAAGTTGTCTCTAAGTATTTTTATTCCTTTTATTCTCAAGCCTAGTTTTAATCTTGTAAGGTCTTTAATATTGTTAAAATCGTCTAAATCTAATATAACACTATATTCTTCTCCTGTTAGACCTACAACATAATGTAAATTTTCTTTATCTCCTAGCATAAATGCTTCTAATCTTGTATCTCCATTTAATAGTTCATTTATAGCTTTTGCATAAAATCTTGCAAATTCATAACAAATTCTTCTGTTATGTTTTTTTCTATTTTCTATCCATTGTTTGCCTACTATTCTTCCATACCAATCTACAGCTATATATTTTATATTATTAATATCAGTGGTATCTTTTCTAAAAAAGTATAATACATTATCATCATATATGTAATTTAAACATATATACTTATAAATCTCTAAAACTTTATCTTCGAAACTAATATTTTCTTCTTTTTTTAGTTTTTCTACTAATTTTTCTAATCCTTCCTCCATTTTCCATTCTACTTGGTCATATTCAATCCATTCTTCTGTAAGATTTCTTGGTGGTTCCAATATTATTTTATAATCTCCATCTAATGTTTCTTTTACTTCATTATAAAATTTTCTTATATATTCATCTCTCATTTTTTTCCTCCAATATTATTTTTATTTTTAAATAAATTTTTTTGATTATATATGTCATATTTAATAATTAACACATCGTTATCTTTTATTTTTCCTTTATTTAATAAATCATAGAAAGTTTTAGGACTTATTAGCTTTTCATATACTATTTGTAATCTTTCTTCCTTAACACCTGTTTCTTTTAAAATTTTATATGCTTTTTCTTTACTTATTTTAAAAAATAAAGCTTCATCTTTTAGATATTCTTGAATTTTGACGTTTAATGAATAGTCATCATTTTTTTCTTTTAAAATCTCTATTCTAGCTTTATTCATAACTTTAATAACTGTAAACTCATCCATCTTATTTTTCTCCTGTATATCACAATTTATATTTATTATTATACCATAAAAAATACAACCTTTGCAACCCTATTTTTTATCAAATATAGTCTTCACCACTCCTTCATCAATAAAGGTTGCAAAAACATTTTTTATAATAATCAAAATAATTGGTCCTACCAATAGTCCTATTACTCCTAAGAATTTAAATCCAGTATACATAGCAATCAATGTAAAGATTGGATGTGTTCCAATATGTTTGCTGACTAATTTAGGTTCTAAAAATTGTCTTATTGTTGACATTATTGCAAATAATATAATAATTGCAATTCCTAGTTTTAAATCTCCATTTAATCCAGATATTATCGCCCATGGAACCATTACTGTTCCTGAACCTAATATAGGAAGTGCATCAACAAATCCTATAAATAGTGCCATTAGTAATGGATATTCTATATTAAATTTTGCAATTTTCAATATATATAATCCTATTAAGGAAATTATAAAAGATATTAATATTAGTGTTACTTCTGCTTTTAAATAACCTCCAAGTGTTTTTGTTAATTCTTTTATATGTGTTCCTAATTTAAACACCCATTTTTTTGGAAGGTGATGCTCTATTTGGTCTAGTATATATACTTTATCTACACATATTAAATATAGTGCCATTATTGTTACTACAAAATATATTGCTATTGTTGGTATTGAGGTTATTATATTTAATAATCCTGTCAATGAATTTCTTAGCCAATTAGAAGCGGTATTTATTATTCCTCCTGTTGAATTTTGTAACACTTGATTTATTTCATTTGGAAAGTGAATTTTATTAAAGTCAAATCTATTTGTAAAGCTTTGAAATAAATTATACATTTTATCAACATAAAAATTTAAACTTTGTAACAGATTTGAAGCCTCTGAAAATAGTGCTACTATTCCCCATGCTAATCCCTCTAGAATAACAGTTGCTACAAGTACAAATATTATAATAGAACTTGTTTTTCGTGTTAGTTTTAGCTTTTTCATAATAAATCTAATAGCAGGTTCTATTATAAGTGATATTATAAACGCAATTAAAAATGGCATATAAAATACTGATAATTTTAATGCAATAATTAATCCTATTAAAATCAATATTACGTATAATATTCTTCTCCCTACTCTTGTCCAATAAGACATATCAATAATCATAATTTTTCTCCTATTTTTAGTATATGTAATTATTGGTTCAATCATACATTTTGCATAATAAAAAGAAGCTCTTTGGCTTCTTTTGAAAAATTATTCAGCATTTTTATTGCTATGGCAGTTACATATTTCATCTATTGTTGTACAAACTTGTTGTTTTCCTAATTGTTCATCATTTTGTGCTAAATCTCCTAATGTTAAAATTCCTATTACATGATTATCTTGATCACATACTGGAAGTCTTCTTACTTGATAATTTGCCATTTTACTTTCTGCATTTGTCATATCATCACTTTCATTACAAGTGCATACATCTTTTGACATTATTTCACTTGCTGTTGTTTGGCAAGTATCTTTATCACATGCAACACTTCTTAACAATATATCTCTGTCTGTTATAATTCCACATATACAATTATTTTGGTCGCATACCGGAACACATCCTATATGATTTTGGCTCATTATTTTTGCCACCTCATTTATTTTTGTTTCTGGTTTTACACAGCAAACATCATTACACATACAATCTTTTACTTTCATTTATTTAACCACCTTTCAAAATTTCTCGTTTTTATTATTTGTTAAAAATAAAAAAATATACAAACTAATTTTGTATATTTTGGAAATTTTTTAATTAAAAAAGGGAGATATACTCTCCCCATAAAACATTACTTCGTTGAAGCCATTATACTAAGATAATTAAATATCATCTCAATTTTTTCTTTGTCTTCTTCTGAAATCTTTTCTAATTCGTTATTACTTCTCATCTCGGCTATTGTTATTTCAACTGATTTAGCAATAGACCATTTTTCGAGTTTCATTATACGTTCTGGTATTTCTGCTTCTTTCGAAGTGTATAAATCCCATTCAGATAATAGATTTTTTAATTTTTCATAAAGCATATTTTTTCCTCCTGTCTATGACTTCAATATTTTACTTTTATATTTTAGCATATTGCCAAGATTATGTCAAATTACATCTCATATAAATCATAATTGTCTACTTCAAATTCTCTTGGAAATGGTGGTCTTCCCCCTGGTCCAAATGGTGGCCTCATTGGTGGTCTTGGTGGACGTGGTCCCGGTCCTGGAGGCATTGGTGGTCTAACTGGTGGACGTGGTGGAAATGGTCTTGGTCTGTTTAACAGTTCTCTAATTAACAAGATTTTTACCAAATCCCTTAATCCGCTATTAAATTGTCTTGTTTCTCCTTTTGAATTTTCAGTAACATTAACCTCTGCTTTTCTTACATTTGCATTACTACTTGTTCTAACGTCATTTTTTAGATTTATATTTAATTGTGTTTCATTTTTACTTTCTAATGCAAAATATATTTCATCTGTCATTTTTTCTAATTCTTCATTTGATAATTCAGCTCTTACATTTTCACATCTTTTTGATACCATTGGGTATACAACTTTATAGATTTCTGGATAACTTTGTTCTAATTGAGAATTTTGAGCTATTGCAATATTATCTTGCATCCTGTAGTTGTTGTAATTATCATTATAGCCATAATCATATAATTCACTTTGATTATAGCCTAAAATACTTCTTATGTATTCATCATAACTTCCATCGTACATAAAAAAACCTCCTCATATTTTTTATATAATATGAGAAAGCTTTTATTTTGGTTATATTTCGTTTACTAATTTTTTAAATTTATTTCCTCTATCAGCAAAATTTTTAAACATATCAAAACTTGCACTTGCTGGTGAGAATAATACGACCTCTCCTTTTTGTGCTGATTTTCTTGCTATTTTTATTGTTTCCTCTAATGAATCACACATATATATGTCCATTTTTTTATTTTCTTTGTCTAGTTCTTCTTTTACTGCATCAAATATTTTTTCAGCTGTTTGCCCAATTAGTATTAAAGTTTTTACTTTATCAACAACTGTTTTAGCAAGTGGCGTGTAGTCTAAATTTTTATCATATCCTCCTGCAATTAAAATTATATCTTCTTTAAATGCATTTAATCCTGATAATGTTCTTGTAGGAGATGAACTTGCTGAGTCATTATACCATTTTACTCCTCCTATTTCTCTTACAAATTCAATTCTATGTTCAACTGGTTTGAATTCTTTTATTGCTTTTACTGCTGTATCTGTATCAACTAATGTTTTTGTAGCTGCTAGGGCTGTTGCAATATTTGCAAAATTGTGTGCACCTCTAAGTATTACTTCATCTGTATTTAAAATGTGTTTTCTAACTTTGTCATCACATTCTTTTATAACTCCATCATCTACTATAAATCCATTATCTAATTTTTCTTTACTACTAAAAAATATTACTTTTCCTTTGGCTTCTTTTGCACAATTTCTTGTTATTTCATTATCATAATTTAAAATTAAGATATCATCCTCGCTTTGATTTTTGAATATACATTTTTTTGCTTCTATATATTCATCATAATCTTTGTGAATATTTAGATGGTTTGGTGTTACATTTGTCATAACTGCAATTTGTGGGCTTACTTGCATATTCATCAATTGGAAACTACTTAATTCTAATACTACTATATCTTCTGGTGTCATTTCTGGTAATTTTGTAAATAAAGGTGTTCCTATATTTCCTCCTAAGAATGTATTATAGCCTGCTTTTTCTAAAATATGATTTATTAAACTTGTTGTTGTTGTTTTTCCATCGCTTCCTGTTACTCCTATCATTTTGCATGGACACATTTCCATAAGCATTTCTATTTCTGTTGTAACAATAGCTCCTCTTTCAGCTTCTGCTTTTAATTCTGGTTTTGTTGGTAAACAACTTGGTGATCTAAATATAACATTAAATCCTTTTAAATTTTCTAGTGAGTTTGCACCAAAAGAAAATTCAAATCCATATGTTGTTATTTTATCTAATATTTCTTTTGGAATGTCATCTATTGTTTTGTTGTCAAAAACTGTTACTCTAGCTTTTTTTTCATATAAATAATCTAATAAAGGTATATTACTTACCCCAAGCCCAATTACAGCCACTTTTCTAAATCTTATGTATTCATTAAATTCTTCTAATTTTTTATTTTCATATGCCATTGTTTTATGCTCCTTTTTATTTTTATATATTTTATGCTTATTTTCTATTTTCGTTTTATATTATATATCTTTTTTATAAAAAAAACAATTTTTGAATGAATATTTTTTTGTTTTTGGGTAAAAATATTTTTAGATTTTGATTGGAGGTGCATTTCAATGTCTAAGAAAAATAAAGAAAATAGAAATAATAACAACAATAATAACCAAAATGAAGAAAGACAAAATAATAATAACAAAAATTCTAAATAGTGTTTAATTAAAAAATAGCTTTTTTAGCTATTTTTTTCTTGCATACTTTGACTTTTTTCGACATAGGTGTTATAATAATTTTTGTTATTTATTAATTTAAGTAGTAAAATCCATTTTATCAACAAGGAGGTAATCAACAATGGAACAACAAAATATGGATTTTAATGTATCAGAAGCAACACGGTTTTTAGAACACTACAAGAAAAAGAAGGCAATAGCTAAAGCTGGATTTTTGGAAGAATTAATAAAAACTAATAATAATTTTAATGGAAAAAGTATTTTTGATAAAAAATTATTATTAGAAAACTATTATCCTAAAATAGCTATAAAAATGGTCTTAGCAGACTTGGGTTATACTTTAGATTATTCTAGTGAGCAAAACCACTATGATTGTTTTGGAAATCCACAAGGAAAAACTTCTATAATTGTTATTTCTAAAGATTAATGCTGTTTCTAATATTTTGACTGGTGAGGATTCTTACCAGTCTTTTTATGTTGTAATTATTTCATTTTTTTATACTTTTTTCTAGACATGTTTATTACTTTGTGTTATTATATACAGGTAAATCAAATGAAAAAATAGGAGGTTAAAAATGTTAAAATTTTCTAAAAGTTTTTTAGTTATAGCAATTATTCTTTTATTAACTTTATTACCTTTTACAGTAAATGCTGTAGATTTAAATTTATCTGAAAATTCAAGTAATACTTCTTCTAACACTTCTAACGAGAATACTTCTACTAATAGTTCATCAAGAGAAAGTAATACTTCAGCAAATAACTCTGCTACATCTACTAATAGTAATATAGCAACTACTAGTACAAGCTCTGCAAAAGTTAGTAATGTAAATTCTAATTCTGGATTAAGTTTATCTAACATTCTTAATATTTTATTAATTGTTGTAGGTATTGTTTTAATTTTATTAGCTATAGCTATATTAATTAAATTGAAATAAATTTTATATATTAAGGCAGATTTTACAAAATTCTGCTTTTTTTCTTTTTTTAACATGTATATTTTGTCCAAATTTTAAAATAATATTATTAGATTTAAATTAAAATTAAGTCGTTTATTTTTTAAGGAGGATATGTCATGAAGAAAAAACTTTTAATTTCTTTAGCTATTATTTTGGCTTCAATTTTTTCTTTTACTGTTTGTTTTGCTACAGATGGTTTAGGAAATGTTGCTAATGATGTAAGAAATGTTGTTGGCGGAGTCGAAAATACTGTTGAAAATGCTGCAAGAGATGTTTCTAATGTTTCTAAAGATGTTACTGGTTCTGTAGAAAATGGTATGAATTCTGATACTCATAATTCTATGTCTAGAACAAATAATTATAATACTACTAGAGTTGCTACTGGTTCTTCTAATATGTCAGGAGGAATGTCTGCAAGTGCTTGGACTTGGCTTATTCTTGGTATAGTTGCTATTGCTATTATTGCTGTGGTTTGGTATTATTCTATGCAACTTACTAATGGTAGAAACAATCATGATGATAATGATTAGTTTGTTTTAACTTTTATTGCAGTTTTGGATTTTTCGTGTTATACTATATTTGTTTATTTTATTTGAATCGAGGTTTTTTATGAAGAATGATAATTTAATTGCGAAAAATCCTACTGCTTATCATAATTATGATATTACTGATAAATTGGAAACTGGTATTGTTTTAAGTGGTACAGAGATAAAATCTATTAGAAGCGGTAAAGCTAATTTAAAAGATAGTTATGCCATAATTAGAAATGGTGAAGTTTACATAGTCGGGATGCATATAAGTCCATATGAACATGGAAATATTTTTAATAAAAATCCTTTACGTGATAGAAAACTTTTGTTAAACAAACGCGAAATTAATAAATTGATTGGACTTACTAAGCAAAAAGGTTATAGTTTAGTTCCTATAAGCTTATATTTTAAAGGCAATTTAGTTAAAGTTGAATTAGGTATTGGAAAAGGTAAAAAACTTTATGATAAACGTGAAGATATTGCAAAAAAAGATGCTGAAAGAAGAATTAGACAACAAATGTCTAATAAAATATAAAAAGAAACACTAGAAATTGTTAATAATTTTCTAGTGTTCTTTTTATTTTTATGCTTTGTTTGCTGAACCGAAAACATCAACCATTTTATGTTTTACAGTTTCTTTTATTAATTCTCTTGCTTCTCCTAAATATTTTCTTGGATCAAATACATTTGGATTTTCAGCAAATTCTTTTCTAATTCCAGCTGTCATTGCAAGTCTTAAGTCAGTATCTACATTTATTTTTGAAACTCCTGATATACTAGCTTCATGTAATATTTCATCTGGTACACCTTTTGCTCCAGGAATATCTCCTCCAAATTTATTACACATTTCTACTAATTCTGGTATTACTGTTGATGCTCCGTGTAATACTATTGGTGTATTTGGTATTCTTTCTTTTATTTCTTTTAATATGTCAAATCTTAATTTTGCTTCACCTTTGAATTTATAAGCACCATGGCTTGTTCCTATAGCTATTGCTAAAGAGTCACATCCTGTTCTTCTTACAAATTCCTCTGCTTGTGCTGGGTCTGTGTACATTGCATCATTTGCATCTACATTCACATCATCTTCTATTCCAGCTAATTTCCCAAGTTCAGCTTCTACTACTACTCCATGAGCATGAGCATAATCTACTACTTTTTTTGTTAAAGCTACATTTTTTTCAAAATCATATTTTGAACCGTCAATCATAACAGATGTAAATCCATTATCAATACACATTTTTGCTGTTTCAAAATCTGGTCCGTGGTCTAAGTGTATAACTATTGGTATATTTGGATGTTCCTCAACTGCTGCTTGAACCATTTTCATTAAATAATTTATTCTAGCATATTTTATTGCACTTGCTGATGTTTGCAATATAACTGGTGAATTTGCTTCTGCTGCAGCATCTACTATTCCTTGTATTATTTCCATATTGTTGATGTTAAATGCACCTATTGCAAATCCTTCTTTCATTGATTTTTCAAACATTTCTTTTGTTGTTACTAATGCCATATTAATTCCTCCTAACATTTTTATTGTTAACAATTTTTTTCTTTTTTATTAACATTATTTTTCAATGTTATTTTATTTCTAAAATTTTAATATGTCAATAGATTTAGTTTATTAATTTTTATTTTCTTGCCATTCTTCTTTTAAAATTGAATATATGTATCTATCTATTTTTTCTCCTTTATCATTGATAAGTCTATTTCTCAAAATTCCTTCTCTTTTCATTCCTATTTTAGTTAAAATGCTATGTAATATTTCTATATCTTCTTGAATTGTAGCATAATACTTCATTACAACTGTTTCATATATAGTTTTTGTAAAAATATATTCTATTACTTTACTAAGTACTTCTTCTGGTGTTCCATCTCTTCTCCATTTTTTTAAGAAATAAAATGCAACTTCACATTTTCTATTTTTTAACGACATCGCTTGTAGTTTTATATAGCCTACTATTTCATGTTTTTCTTTTTCCTCTATAATCCAAAAAGTTATTCCATCTTCAGTTTCTTCTATTACTGCATTAATCAATCTTTTTGCTTCTATTATATTTCTATATATTTTATGTTCTTTGTATTGAGCCATTTTTTCTTTGTCTGTTCCCCATTTTTCGTATATTTCTTCTGCATCTTCTACTTTTGGAATTCTTAGTTCATATCTTTCTGTTTCTATTTCTTTCATTCTTGTTCCTCCTTTTTTATGGGTGCTTATTATATATTATTTTTTCTTTATGAATGATTATTTTTTATGAAATAGTCATTTTCTTTTACAAAATGTTTAATTATCTTTATAAAATTGTTTTTATAAAATTGTTAATAACCATTCACATTTGTATCATTTTCTTAATATTATATCAAAAAACGAAAGGAGATTTTTTATGGATTATGAATTAATGATGAACGGCAATGTTAAAATCGGTCAAAAAGCTCCAGAATTTGATGCTATTACTAGCTTTGGGCCAAAATCTTTAAATGATTATAAAGGTAAGTGGCTTGTTTTGTTTTCTCATCCTGGAGATTTTACACCAGTATGCACAACAGAGATGATTGCTTTTGCTAGAGCTTATACATACTTTCAAAAATCGAATACTGAACTTTTAGGGCTAAGCATTGATAGTAATCCTTCTCACTTAGCTTGGATTTATGATATATACTGCAGAACTGGTATTGAATTACCATTTCCTATAATAGCAGACAGAAATGGTCAAATTGCAAGAAAATATGGAATGATTTCAAATGATGTAAGTTCAACTGAAACTGTTAGAACTGTTTTTATTATTGATGACAAACAAATTGTTAGAACTATTTTAATTTACCCTTTAAATGTTGGAAGATTTATTCCTGAAATTTTAAGAACTGTTCAAGCTTTGCAAATGGCTGATTGTAGTGGTGGTTCTACTGCTGCAAATTGGATGCCTGGGCAACCAGTTATTGTTCCTTCTCCTAAAACTTTTAAAGAATTACAGGAAAGACAAAATTATATTAATGAAAATCAAAATGGAATTAATTGGTATTTGAGTTTTAAAGAGCCACCGAAAATTTGTGAAAAGAATGTTAATTCTTCTGATGAAAGTAATTGTAAATAAAAGAATAGCTAAAATTAGCTATTCTTTTATTAGGTAATCTTATTTTTTCTACTTTAAATTTATAATTAAAGGATTAAAGTTTTTTACAATTATTTTTCTTTTTTAAAATATTCAATTTCATATTTATCTAACAAATCCATAGATATTTTTCCTTGTTTTAGCGCTTCTTCTGCTGTCATTATATCTCCATTCTTAAAATATACTTGGACAACTTGTGTTTTTTGAGTTGGATAATAATATTCATATTTTTCATCTTCAAAAAATTTATATTCTCCACCTTGTAAGTATTTGCTATAATATTTTTCCCTATCTGCTAAAGTTGTACTATCAAATATTTTTGGTTCATCTGTTTCTTCTATTTTTTCCAAAATATCATTATTATCTACTTTTAATGCAAAATATGGTTTATCAGATTTTTTCTCTTTCATAAATATTATAAAAGTATCTTGAAAATAACAATATTTTGTATCTTCTCCTATTCCCATATATTCTGTAACCATTGTCGCTTTGCTTGACAAATTACAACCTCTTTCATTTAAATAAAAATTAACATTTTGAATAACATCATATATGTATAATCCTTTAGAATTTTTTATCTTTTTATCATATAATTGGTTGTAATTAATCATTCCATTTACCTTTACATAAGGAACTCTTAATTCGTCATCTTGTGAAAATTCTGTACGTCCTTTATAGTTTTTTGTTTTTGCTTTTATGTCTTCATAATATTCGTCAAATGATTTTTTATCATCTGTTCTATAAAGTATTATTTCGTCTCCTTCTTTTGTCTTTAATTTTATAGCCATATCATTACTTAATAAACTACCATTATTTAATTTATTATAAAATAGAATTTCAACATTTCTATTCATTTTTTCTGGACTTGCATTATTTATTCCAAAATATTTAATAGCTTCATCACTGTTTCCAAATGTCCATTTATAATCATTAAAATTATCAAATGATTCTAAAAAATTCAATTCTTTATTAAGTGTAGCATCTATTTTGTATCCATTTGTAACTGTTCTTTCTACATTTATTTTATAATCATTTGGATTCAGCATTTCTTTTGAAAATGTACTTTCATTTAAATCATTTGCAATTTGTGGCATTTCACCTTCTAATTCTATCTTATTTAATCCAATTTTA
>ERZ824473.114-NODE-114-length-151489-cov-14.738427_pt1 | contig 151489 bp, 149 predicted proteins | sample MGYA00519874_ERZ824473 | MGnify/ENA primary metagenome ERZ824473 (study PRJEB31778, sample SAMEA3449151) | human gut metagenome | biome: human gut; feature: human-associated habitat; material: faeces | place: United Kingdom | collected 2010/2012 ...
CAAAGCGTCCAAAAGCCTGTTTTATAATGGCAAAAGATAATTCCTTGACAACTATCTCGCGACTCTCAGCCCTTCAAGGGATTTGTATCAAAAGGATTCCCTGTCAAAGCAAAAAACACGCCATGTTTTCACATCAACGACCTTGAAGATATTTCACTAATAAGGCAATAAACGCCTTTTATTTACGTTATTATAGAAAAATATCACTGATTATGAACAAGTATCTATTGCTTTTTATTTTGCCATTTCTTTCATTTGTAATGGTAGGTTGTAACGATAACGAAGACGATGTTGTGTTTGCACCGAAGTTGGAACTTTTTGGTGGAACTTGGGAAGTCGTTGACCAAGGCAACCAGAAGGTTTTTGAAAGAGACTGCATACTTGATATAACATCTGCTCAAATTTATGAAGGTTACGGAGGTTATCAGGGATATATCACCACTTACTTTCTCACAGTTGCCGGGATTCCGAAGCATGACAGAGTTTTTACTTTCTCTATCCTTGAAGTGGAGAACAATCAGCCATTGTTAGACGTGTCATTTCAAGGCGAACTTGATAGCGATGATGTCTGGGCAGGAAATTATCCATACAAAATAATCAAATTGACTGACACTGATATGTGGTGGCAGGTTAACACTAACGGAGATAAAAGCATAATAAAATTCAGACACCGTAATGACATCCAGATTGAATAATTAAGCGTCTTTTCGCACCACATACATGCTCCATAATTTTGCGGCACAATCCACAAGATTATGGAGCATATTTTTTGTCCTTTTTTAAGTACGTTTTTGTTTTGACCTAATTCCATGCGGCTTTTTCAATATGATAAAAAAACTTGTAAAATGTTAAGGTTTGGTTAAATCTTTCATTCAAAACACACGCCTTTCCTAATCCATTCACTCCCTCAAAGCAACTTTTTCACTCCCTCTTTTCTTTTAACGGATAGTTGTACCGTTATTTTCTTATGTAGCTGATTTTCAGCGATAAAAGTCATTGAAAATCAATTTCACATGAACTCGGTCGTGCGCCAGCTTTACGAGCAGAATACGGACGTGGTAATGGTCGATACGGGTAACAGCTACGAAGGACTTTGCGAGTATCTGGGCGGCAAGTATATCAGCTATACCGAGGAGCGTCCTATCACGATGAACCCTTTCCGTATCAACCGGCAGGAGTTGAACGTGGAGAAAACGGGCTTCCTCAAAAACCTCGTGTTGTTAATCTGGAAAGGCTCGCAGGGCACGGTCACGAAGACGGAAGACCGTCTGATCGAGCAGGTCATCACGGAGTATTACGATACTTACTTCAACGGCTTCGACGGTTTCACACCGTTGCAACGGGAAGATTTACGCAAAAGTCTGTTGATCGACGACCGTAACCGTTCCGACCGGCAGGACGAAGACGAGGGACAACGTGCCGAGCGTATCGAGCAGATGATCGACGAGATGGAGCGCCGGCGTAAGGAATTGAAAGTGCCGGAACTGTCGTTCAACTCGTTCTACGAGTTTTCCGTGCAGCGTATTCCCGACATCTGCGGCGAGAATCACATTTCGGGCATCGACATCTCGACCTACCGGTATATGATGAAAGACTTCTACCGGGGCGGCAACCATGACAAGACGTTAAACGAGAACATGGACAGCAGTCTGTTCGACGAGACGTTCATAGTCTTCGAAATCGACAGTATAAAAGATGACCCTCTCCTTTTCCCTCTTGTCACGCTGATTATCATGGACGTATTCTTACAGAAGATGCGTATCAAGAAGAACCGCAAGGTCTTGGTCATCGAAGAGGCGTGGAAGGCTATCGCCAGCCCGCTGATGGCGGAGTACATCAAGTTCATGTACAAAACAGCCCGTAAGTTCTGGGCTTCGGTCGGCGTGGTGACGCAGGAGATACAGGACATCATCGGCAGCGAAATCGTCAAAGAGGCTATCATCAACAACTCGGACGTGGTGATGTTGCTCGACCAGAGCAAGTTCAAGGAACGTTTCGACACCATCAAGGCTATTCTCGGCCTGACGGACGTGGACTGCAAAAAGATATTCACGATAAACCGACTGGAAAACAAGGAAGGGCGCAGCTTCTTCCGCGAGGTCTTTATCCGTCGGGGCAGTACCAGCGGCGTGTATGGCGTGGAAGAGCCTCACGAGTGCTACATGACCTACACCACCGAACGGGCGGAAAAAGAGGCTCTGAAACTCTACAAGGCCGAGCTTCGATGCAGTCACCAAGAGGCTATCGAGGCTTATTGCCGGGATTGGGACGCCAGCGGAATCGGCAAATCGCTGCCTTTCGCGCAGAAAGTAAATGCGGCCGGACAGGTATTGAACTTAACTGCAAAATAGAGGAACAATGAAAATGAAAAAAAGACGAATCCTAATCACTCTGGATCTCTGCTACGGGCTGAACGTGATGCTTTATGAATGCGGCCTGACGAAACAGCAGATTTCAATCGACTGCCCCGCGCTCAAGGGCTTATCCCTTCGTGAATTTTGTATGCTGACGAAAGGGAAAATCCTCTCCGCAGAAGGCATGACACCGAACGAGCTGTCTTTCATCGAACGGCTGCTGGGCGAATATTCCCTCCGGCTGGGTATGCCTGACACAGAACTGGAAGCATACTTGAACCAATACTACCGGGAAAATCCCGAAGAAAAGGAATTTTATGATTTATGCGACAGAATATGCGGAATCACCCCGAATATGGACAGCGCGAACCGTTCGGAAACGACGGTGGAAGAGATGCCGGCTTTCGATGAAGAGAAATTCAGACAAGAGATGGACAGACAGCTTCACAGCAACCCTATGAACGGGAAAAGACTCGGCGATTTGGGTTGGTTACGCTACCAAAGCGTGCAAAAGGCTTATTTATGCCAGCCTTGGTATATGAGGTGGTTCTGTTCTCCCAAAGCGCGAATGAAAAGGGCTATCAAAGAGGCTTTCTGCATATATGAGATATTCTGCCTGCTCACTACGGAAAGCTGTATCGAATCCGAGCGGAAGTATTTTGAAAACAAGGAAAAGAATCCGTTAAAAGAACATTAAAACGATGAAACGACTGGCTCTCCTTATAACCGTCCTATTACTTGCTGTCATGCGGCCTGTCCATGCGCAGTATTACAGCGTGAACTACGACACCCGTACCGTGGCGGCAATGGCCGCTGCTTTCGGCACGGAAGCCGTGGCCGAGGGGTATTACCGGGAGCAGGTCGATAATATCCTGAAACATTATAACGCGGCAGAGGTGGCTGCGGCAGGGATTTTCGCTTCCAAATTCTTGGAGCACAAAGCATTTTCAGACCTCGGTATCTGGTGCAGCAGCACGGAGAACTATTATTACCGCCGGATTTGCCGTATGGTGGCCGAGAAAATCATGCCGAAGATATGGGTCGTGGCGAAACAGATGCTCCACTCGCCGCAGACGGCGATTTACTGGGGCAGTTATCTAATGAAAATCTGCGACGAGACGAAAAGCCTATGTATGCAGTTCGAGAGCGTGGTGACGAACAGTACGCTCTCGTTTTCGGACATCGTATTTCTCGAAATCAACCGGGACATCGCTGCCTTGCTGAAACTCTCGGAGATAGGCGGTATCGACTGGCAGCGAATGCTGGACGATCTGGCCGGAGTACCGGGCAACTTCACCAAAGAGAACCTGCAACATGACATCGACAACCTCTATAACATGGGGGTCGGGTTGGCAACGGCGGGTATCGACAACATCGGGGACGCCCTGCTGCAAACCAGTTCGTTCCATAACCTGATAGGCGGCAAGGTCGGGGAAATCATCAATCTGTACGACCATTACCACGCACTGTTCGAGCAGGCGGAACATAACATCGGCGGTCTTCTGATCGACATGGTGGGCGGAGAGGATAATGTCGCGGGACTGTTCGACTTCGGGAATTACGACCTCACGTCGTGGATAACCGACTATCTGGACGAAACCGCCGGAAACTATTATACCCAGCGGTGGTATATCGCCCGCCGCGAACAAGGCAGTATCTCCCTGTGCGACTACTACCCGCCAACGGACGACAACAGCATACTGAACGGCGGCGAATGGGCACGCTTCGAGACGACAGACCCCGGCTTCTATCCCAACGCTTCGCAGCGTGAACAGGCTCTCTCCAATTCGGAAGGATATGCCGGGTGGTCAAGAAACCGGGTACAGCAGCTCAACAACCAGAACGACGGCTATACATACAGTATCAACTACTGGATGAGCGCTTATGTCATCAGTCGGGGCGGCAAGCAGACGAAAAAGGCATACGCCTACGAAATCCATGTGAAGAAAAGTTGGAACCGCGAAGAGGTCATTTACGAAGATGTCTTCGATTCTTACTCGATGGATCTGAATACGTTCAAAGCGCAACTCAATGCCCGTCTCTCGGAGTTCAACGACAACGAAGACGGCTATACCTATTATATCGCTTCCGATGCACGGAACTATTATCAGGCAACCGATGCGGCGAAACTGCAAGGCTGCGAAAGCGTGACTATCAGCGTAACCTGCTCGGACGGGGCGACATTGGGACAAGGCTCGACACAATACAAGTGCCGCAAATGCGGAAGTTCGCTGAACGCTCACTCGAAGGAGTGCGCCATGCAGACTACGGTATCGGAGAATGATTTGGATTTGTCCGAGCTGGACGCTTTGTTGCAGGAAGCCGAAAACAAGATTTCCGCTCTCGAATCGCAGATAAACGCCTTGGAAAACGAGAATGCCTCCCTGCTGAAGCTGATAGCTCAAGCCAGTGTGGAAGATGCCGCGACCTACCGCCAGCAATACAATGCGAACAAGACACAAATCGACCGTCTGAAAAGCGAACTGGCGGAGTGGCAAAAGAAAAAGACGGAATATGCCGATGCAAAAACGGAAGCGGCGGCGGACAATGACGTGGCAACGGACGACTATTACCGTATTCCGGCTATCATGCAAGACTGCAAGACGGCTTACAGCCTCTCGTGGCAGGACGGCGGTGCATGGAGCGGCTACTCGTATATCCGCAAAGCGACCATGCCGAACATCAACGGCATCATCACCTTCAAAGCTACGCTTTCGATAGCCCGGAAGCCCAAGTATTTCCTCGGTATCAAGATTCACCGCGCCATTCTGCAAATCAGCTGGGAGCTGACTACGGAGTACAGCGATACGCACGTGGCCGATGTGCTGACGCTCGACCCGAATATGTCGGACGCAGAGAAAACGAAACTGGTAAACGACCGCATTGCGGAGATTGCACGGGAATACCCTTCTTGCAAGATAACGACGGAATATGCCCGCACGCCACCGTTGGAAGAAAGTCCGACCGGAGAGGTGTACCACCTGCTGTGGTCGAGCGACCGCCTCGAAATTGCAAGGGAGGTGGATTCGCGTATCACCCAGATATATGCCGACCTCGTGTCGTTGGAGAAGATGATGTACTACAAACGGAGCATTATCGACGTGTTGAAAGACGTCTTGCCCGAACTGAACACGGACGAAGGACGCAGGCTTACCCTCGTGGAAGAGTGCCATGACCGGTGGATAGAGAATGCCCGAAACCTGCGGAGCGGAGCCGGCAGAAAGGAGGTACGGCCATGAAACGCACCCTGCTGATAACGGTCGTGCTGCTGGTGCTCCTGCCCGACATCGCCAAAGCGCAATGGACATTCGACATCGTGTCGGTGGAAGCCTACATCAACGACCACAAGAAACAGCGCAGCCTGCTGCTTGCCCGCAGTACACTGGAATACAGCAACAAGCTGCTGCACGAGTACAGCCATAAGGAGGTCGGCCAGTACAAGGAGTTGAATGTGGACTTGGACCGTTACACCCGTGCTTTCGACGTTATCGACATCATGTACCAGTCCCTGCGGACAGTGCTGAACGTGAAGAATACCTATACGGCTGTCAGCGACCGTATCGCCGACTACAAAAAACTGTTGAACGATTTCAACGACAAGGTATTGAAACGCGGGACTATCGAACTCTCCGACACACGGATACTGATGATAAACGAGAAAGCCATACGGGACATCGCCCACGACGGGGAACATCTCTACAAATCGGTCAGCGATCTTGTGCTGTATGCCACGGGGGCAGCGGCCTGCTCGACCTCCGACCTGCTGATGGTACTGGAAGCGATCAACTGTTCGCTGGACGACATCGAGCGACACCTGAACCGGGCATATATCGAAACATGGCGGTACATACAGGTACGCATCGGCTACTGGAAGTCGAAGATTTACCGCGAACGTACCAAGCAAGAGATTATCGACGGTGCTTTCGGCCGGTGGCGTAGCGCAGGAAAACTGGATTATTAACGATAAAAGGGAAAAGAACATGAACAGAAAACTTTTGCTTATGACGGTAGCCGTCCTTGCAACCACGGCGGCACAAGCGCAGTCCGTGACCTACAATCACGATTCGCCGAAACAGAACCAGATTACGGTCATGGAGACCGGTACAGGCGCTCTCTCGCCCGAACTCTATTACACCGTGCTGCACAACTCTTACAAAAAGTCGGCGGCCAGTAAGAACAAACTTTCGTTCCGCACCCTTGCGGGTGTCAATCTGTACAATCAGGTGGACGAAGCGGAATCCATCGACTCGGCACTGGTCAAGCGGGCGGAAATCGAGGCGTTGAACGTGGCCGACCGGCAGATAGACCTTGCTTGGCTCGCCGAGGGGGATAAGGTCAGCGAGCAGATGGAACGGTTCAAACGCAACATCGACCGTATTCTGCTTGCCGGAGGAACGCCCGACGACAAAGAACGGTGGACGGAATATTATCAGGTGTACCAGTGCGCCATCAACGAGACCAAGAACGCTTACATGCCCAACGCCCAACGGAAAAAAGAGTACCTGCGAATCTATGAGGACGTGGTGCGACAGAACGAAATCCTTGTCGGCTATCTCGCCCGGCGGCAGAACGCTACGATTACGAGTAACCTGCTGAATGCGACCTCCGACCGGACATTGGACAAGGGCAGCGTTATCCGCGAGGCCATGAACCGATGGAACGAATCGCGCTTTGCGGTGCGTGGCTCCCAATCGGGCGGCGACACGTGCAGCGGCGATGGAGACGAGACAGTAAACAGAGGAAAATAAAAAACAGCGCACATGGCAGACGGAAATATACTTTCGGATTTCGGCATCAACATCTTGGAAGAAGAAATCGACGATGTGATTTTTCAGACCAACGAGTTCCTGACCGATGCGACCTTCACCGGCTCGCAAGGGCCTTTTTGGTGGATACTACAAATGTGCATGGCTTTGGCCGCACTCTTTGCTATCATCATGGCAGCGGGCATGGCCTACAAGATGATGGTCAAGCACGAGCCGCTGGACGTGATGAAACTCTTCCGTCCCTTGGCCGTCTCGATTATCCTATGCTGGTGGTACCCACCGGCAGATACGGGCATGGCCGGTAGCGGGAGTAGCTGGTGTTTTCTGGACTTCCTCTCCTATATCCCGAACTGTATCGGCTCGTACACGCACGACCTCTATGAAGCGGAAGCCACGCAGATAGCGGACAAGTTCGAGGAAGTGCAAGAGCTTATCCATGTGCGGGACACGATGTACACGAGCTTGCAGGCGCAGGCCGATGTCGCCCATTCGGGCACGTCAGACCCGAACCTGATAGAAGCGACGATGGAGCAGGCGGGTGTGGACGAAGTGACGAATATGGAGAAAGACGCCTCGAAGCTGTGGTTTACCTCATTGACTTCGGGCATCGTGGTCGGGATAGACAAAATCATCATGCTGGTCGCCCTCGTGGTGTTCCGTATCGGGTGGTGGGCCACGATTTACTGCCAGCAAATCCTATTGGGAATGCTCACCGTTTTCGGGCCTATACAATGGGCTTTCTCGCTGTTGCCCAAATGGGAAGGTGCGTGGGCCAAGTGGCTCACAAGGTATCTGACGGTGCATTTCTACGGCGCCATGCTCTACTTCGTGGGTTTCTATGTATTGCTCTTGTTCGACATCGTGCTGTGTATTCAGGTGGAGAACCTGACAGCGATAACCGCCAGCGAGCAGACGATGGCCGCCTACCTGCAAAACAGCTTCTTCTCGGCGGGCTACCTGATGGCTGCAAGCATCGTGGCTCTGAAATGTCTGAACCTCGTTCCCGACCTTGCGGCATGGATGATACCGGAGGGCGACACGGCTTTCTCTACGCGAAACTTCGGTGAGGGCGTGGCACAGCAGGCCAAGATGACGGCGACGGGAGCTATGGGCGGAATCATGCGATAAAGACAATCAATAATCCTATATGTAAAAATGAAAACTCAAAAGAAAATCGAAAACTGGTGCAGGGACGAAAAGTTCATGCGCTATGCAGACAAACGTATGGGCGAGGCATTCAACGACGTAGTGGAGAACCAGCCGCTTGACCCGCAGTATGAGGAACTCGACGAGGAGTTCGAGTGGAACGACCGTTATGTGGTTCCGCTGGCGGATTATCTCACTTATCGGCTGCACCTCGCCAAGCTCCAAAAAAATCCCCAAAAACGCCGGAGCGGTATCTGGTGGGTGTTTACCCATGTGTTCATGCTGGGACATTACCTGCATGTATTCGCCGGGGTGTTCGCCCCGCTCGTGACCGAGTTGCATGAGACGGTGATGACTATGCTTCACCGTGAGTATGTAAATGAACTGAACGGTAAAAACAGGTAGCGTATGGTCATCAAGAATCTGGAAAACAAGATCAAGCTGGTGGGCATTATCTGCACCGCATTTCTCGTGGGGTGCGTCATTATCAGCCTATCGAGCATTTGGACGGCCCGCACGATGGTCACGGACGCACAGAAGAAAGTATATGTGCTGGACGGAAACGTGCCGATACTGGTACACCGGACGACGATGGACGAGACGCTGGACGTGGAAGCCAAAAGCCATGTGGAGATGTTCCACCACTACTTCTTCACGCTGGCTCCCGACGACAAGTATATCCGTTACACGATGGAGAAAGCCATGTATTTAGTGGACGAAACCGGACTGGCGCAGTATAATACGCTCAAAGAGAAAGGATTTTATTCCAATATCTTGGGGACGAGCGCGGTCTTCTCCATTTTCTGCGACAGCGTGGCTTTCAACAAGGAGAAGATGGAATTTACCTACTACGGCCGTCAGCGTATCGAACGTCGCAGCAATATCCTTATGCGCGAACTGGTTACGGCAGGGCAACTTAAACGTGTGCCGCGCACGGAGAACAACCCGCACGGGCTGCTTATCGTGAATTGGCGCACCCTGCTGAACAAGGACATCGAGCAGAAGACGAAAATCAACTATTAAACAGCAAGGTTATGAATATCAAAGGATTCAGACGTATGCTCTTCGGCGAGAAAATGCCGGACAAGAACGATCCGAAATACAAGGAACGCTATGAACGTGACGTACAAGCGGGCCGTAAGTTCGCCCAAGCGACCCGTATCGACAAGGCTGCGGCCAAGGTACAAGGCTTCGCCAACGTACACCGGACGCTGTTTCTGGTGATCGTTTTCAGTTTCGTCCTCGGCGGACTGGTATGGAACATCTATCGGCTGACGGTCGTGTACCGCCATCATCCTTCCCGGCGAACTGCAACGGAGATGCAGGACAGCCTGCTAAGGGAACGGCTCTCGCAGCCCAAGGCAATACGTGTTCAACCCTACAATGAGAAAAGACAATGAAAATATTAGAGAAAATCAATTTCAGGCAACCGAAGTATATGCTTCCGGCCATTCTTTATCTCCCTTTGTTGGGTGCGTCGTATTTCATTTTCGACCTGTTCCACACCGAAAAGGCCGAGATACAGGACAAGACGCTCCAGACAACCGAGTTTCTGAACCCCGAACTGCCGGACGCAACCATCAAGGGAGGCGACGGTATCGGAAGCAAGTACGAGAACATGGCCAAATCATGGGGGAAAATACAAGACTATTCCGCCGTGGACAACATAGAACGGGACGAACCTGACGACAACAAGGAAGAGTATGAGTCGCAATACACACAGGACGACATCGCCCTGCTCGGACAACAGGAGCAGGAAAAGGCTATGGCGGCGCAAGCAGCCGACGCCAAAAGGCGGGAACAGGAAGCTCTCGCGGAACTGGAAAAAGCCCTTGCCGAAGCGAGGCTAAGAGGACAGAGAGAAGTAGCGCCGGCCGAAGCGGACAGCTCCGTATCGACGGCTCCGCCAGACACAGCCATACAAGCCAAAGGGATTATCGACGAGGAGAGCCGTTCGGTCAAGGCTCCGTCCGAGCATGACAAGGCGAGCGAGGTCGTGAAGAAGGTGAAGACCACTTCCGACTACTTCAACACACTCGCCCGCTCCGGAGAAGAGCCGAAGCTCATCAAGGCGATCATCGACGAGGACATCAAGGCTGTGGACGGTTCGCGCGTGCGCCTGCGTCTGCTCGACGACGTGGAGATCGGTGAAAGCGTAGTCAAGTGCGGCACGTATCTGTATGCCACGGTCAGCGGGTTCTCTTCCGGACGAGTGAAAGGGAGCATCAACAGCATACTCGTCAATGACGAACTGGTCAAGGTCAGCCTGTCGATATACGACACAGACGGTCTGGAAGGGCTGTACGTGCCGAACAGCCAGTTTCGGGAAACAAGCAAAGAGGTAGCGAGCGGTGCGGTGACGGGCAACCTGAATATGAATACCGGCACTTACGGCAACAGCCTTTCCCAATGGGGAATGCAGGCCATACAGAACGCCTACCAGAAGACGAGCAATGCCATCGGCAAGGCCATCAAGAAGAACAAGGTCAAGCTGAAGTACGGTACGTTCGTCTATCTGATAAACGGACGTGAGAAACAATAGAGCAAACCCGTGGCAGCGATTCGTACAATCAGGCGTTCATACCGGTTTCGAAACAGAGGAAACGTATTACGAAATTGCTAAACGGAGAATCCGGGAAGAGATGGAACGCAGGAATGAGGCGAAATGAGGAAAAGAGTAAACAAGAGGAATCAACAGAAACAATGATATGAATATGAATTTGAAAAGGACGATAACGGTATTTTTTCTCGCAGCCGGTCTGTTCACGAGCCGTGATGCGCTGGCACAGCGAACCTATGAAGAGATGGAACAACTCACGGTCAACGAGCAGGTGACAACGGTCATCACGGCTTCGGAGCCGATTCGTTTCGTGGACATCTCTACCGATAAAGTAGCGGGCGACCAACCGCTCGACAACATCATCCGGCTGAAACCCAAAGAGGCCGGGCACGAGGACGGCGAGGTGCTGGCCATCGTAACCATCGTGACGGAACGTTACCGCACGCAGTATGCGCTGCTCTATACGACACGGGTACAAGAGGCCGTGACCGACAAGGAAATCCAGTTGCAGGAACGGGACGCCTACAACAATCCGGCGATCTCGATGTCCACCGCAGACATGACACGTTTTGCAAGGCGCGTATGGAACTCGCCCGCAAAGATCCGCAACGTGGCGACCAAGGCGCACCGTATGACGATGCGGCTGAACAACATCTACGCCGTGGGCGACTACTTCTTTATCGACTTCTCCATCGAGAACAGGACGAATATCCGTTTCGACATCGACGAAATTCGGGTAAAGCTCGCGGATAAGAAGTTGACCAAGGCCACCAATGCCCAGACCATCGAGCTGTCGCCCGCGCTGGTGTTGGAACCGGGCAAGACATTCCGGCACGGCTACCGGAACGTAATCGTCATCAAGAAGATGACTTTTCCCAACGACAAGCTGCTGACTATCGAGATGACGGAGAAACAGATCAGCGGTCGTAACATCAGCCTGAACATCGACTACGAAGACGTCCTTTCGGCCGATTCGTTCCATGCGGACTTATTAGAGGAGGAATGACGATGAGAAAGACGGTTATCCTACTTATTGCCTGCGTGTGCTTTGCCATGAGCGCCAACGCACAGCGCAACAGCGGACGCCTCTCACTCGGTGTCGGAGCGCTATACAAGAACGGGCTGGACATGACGCTCGCTTACGAGCATGAAATGAACTACCGCCATGCGTGGGAGTTCTTCGCCAACGGCTACCTGCAATGGACGGAGTGCGTCACCTGCGGCCATATCTGTCCGGAATCCTTCTGGCGGAACTACCGTACCTACGGCTTCGGGGTGGCTTACAAGCCGTGCGTCGTGCGGGGACGCAACCACTACGGAAACCTGCGCATAGGCGCTTCGGCAGGCAGCGATACGAACAAATTCCTTGCCGGGCTGCATTTCGGTTACGAGCATAATTACGTGCTGCGCTCCGGCTGGACATTGTACTGGCAGGTGAAAAGCGACATGATGATAAAGGGGGCGGACTTGTTTCGGACGGGTATCGTCCTCGGTGTAAAACTACCAATAAAATAAGGGAAAGATGAAAGAGAAAATTATCAGAAAGGTGTGCCAAATCCTGCCGGTTCTCCTGATGGCCGGCGCTTTGACCGCCTGCGACACACATATCGAGGTTCCCGACACGGCGGTACGTCCCGGCCATGTCCTCTGTGTGGACGGTAAAACCATGCCGTACAACGAGTACGAGCAATCGGGAAAACAGGCCATCGGGATTGTTTTCGACACCCATCAGGAAGGCAAGAGTGAGGGGTACGGGTATGCCGTCTATCTGTGGGACATCGAACCAGCGGCCTTTGCCGACAGTCTCGGCGTGGAACAAGGTACGTCGGCCGACATCGAGGCCCATGACGGGAACACGAACACTTATGCCTTGCATAGTACGGAAGATGTCGCCTCGCCTATGGCCGAAGCAGTCTTCGGCATGTGGTGGTACGGGCAAAGCGCATACGTCCCTTCCGTAGCACAAATGCGTCTGCTGTACGCAGCCCAAGACATTATCAATCCGATGATAGAGAAATGCGGCGGCACTCCGCTACCACAGAACGATGAAAACTGTTGGTACTGGACATCCACAGAGGTAGAAGGCCAGCAGGCGGAAAAGGCATGGCTTTACTCGATGGGCAGCGGCGCCATGCAGGAGACCCCGAAGACAAAGGTTCACAAGGTGAGACCCATCATCACATTAAACCGATAAGCCGATAACGGCGGCCATGTTCCGCATGGCTTCGCATAACGAGGCGCAACGCTGCCCCGCCATGTCCTCCGTATGTATAAACCAGAAATAAAGTATGAAAGTTACTTCCTATAAGTCAAATATATACAGCAATTATAGATGGAAGAGAGCAAAGAATTACAAGGATTTTACAAGATATTCCGCACGGTCATCTATGTATCCGTGCTGATGGAATTTTTCGAATATGCCATAGACCCTGCCACACTCGACCACTGGGGCGGCATACTTTGCGACATCCACGGGCGTATCAAACGGTGGATGATATATAACGACGGCAACCTCGTGTACAGCAAGGTCGCCACGGTGCTGCTGATCTGCATTACCTGTATCGGGACACGGAGTAAAAAACATCTGGAGTTCGACGCCCGCAGGCAGGTGTTGTACCCGCTGGTCAGCGGCATATTCCTGCTTGTCCTCTCCGTATGGCTGTTCAATCATCCGATGGATATACGCTTCTACACATTGAGGCTGAATATCATCTTCTATATGGCCACGTCCGTCGTGGGCGTGGTTCTCATGCATATCGCCCTCGACAATATCTCTAAATTCCTGAAAGAAGGGTTGATGAAAGACCGCTTCAATTTTGAAAACGAAAGTTTCGAACAATGCGAGGAATTGATAGAGAACGAATATAGCGTAAATATCCCGATGCGATACTACTATAAGCAAAAATTCAGAAAAGGTTTTATTAACATAACTAACTGTTTTAGAGGAACTTGGGTAGTCGGAACTCCGGGTAGCGGTAAGACATTTTCGCTGATTGAACCGTTTATCAGGCAACATTCGGCCAAAGGTTTCGCGATGGTGGTATATGATTACAAGTTTCCGACACTGGCCACGAAACTGTACTACCATTTCAAGAAGAATCAGAAGCTCGGCAAAGTGCCCAAAGGGTGCAAATTCAACATGATAAACTTCGTGGACGTGGAGTACAGCCGCCGGGTGAACCCCATTCAGGCGAAGTACATCAACAACCTTGCAGCGGCGAGCGAGACAGCGGAAACGTTGCTGGAATCCTTGCAGAAAGGTAAGAAAGAGGGCGGCGGCGGCAGCGACCAGTTCTTCCAGACCTCGGCGGTGAACTTTCTGGCCGCCTGCATCTACTTCTTCGTGAACTACGAACGCGAGCCTTACGATGCCAACGGCAAGATGCTGTACGCGGAGAAACGGCAAGACCCCGAAACAAAGTTCTGGAAGCCGACGGGCGTGGTGCGCGACCGCGAGGGCGGCGAAATCGTGGAACCGGCCTACTGGTTAGGCAAATACTCGGATATGCCGCATATCCTGTCGTTCTTGAACGAGAGCTACCAAACCATCTTCGAGGTGCTGGAAACGGACAACGAGGTGGCCCCGCTGCTCGGCCCGTTCCAAACAGCATTCAAGAACAAGGCGATGGAACAACTTGAGGGTATGATCGGTACGCTGCGTGTCTATACTTCGCGTCTGGCGACCAAAGAGAGCTATTGGATATTCCACCGGGACGGCGACGACTTCGACCTGAAGGTGAGCGACCCGAAGAATCCGAGCTATCTGCTGATAGCGAACGACCCGGAGATGGAGAGTATCATCGGGGCGCTGAACGCCCTTATCCTGAACCGCCTCGTGACCCGTGTGAATACGGGGCAGGGAAAGAATGTCCCCGTGAGTATCATCGTCGATGAGCTGCCGACGCTCTATTTCCATAAAATCGACCGTCTGATCGGTACGGCACGCAGCAACAAGGTGAGCGTAACGCTCGGCTTTCAGGAGTTGCCGCAGTTGGAGGCCGATTACGGAAAGGTGGGTATGCAGAAAATCATTACGACAGTAGGTAATGTGGTGAGCGGCTCGGCACGTGCCAAAGAGACTTTGGAGTGGTTGTCAGGCGACATCTTCGGCAAGGTGGTACAGATCAAGAAAGGGGTCACGATAGACCGGGACAAGACGAGTATCAACCTGAACGAAAATATGGACAGCCTCGTGCCCGCCTCGAAGATTTCGGACATGCCGACCGGCTGGATCTGCGGGCAGACGGCGAGGGATTTCATCAAGACCAAGACCGGCATAGGCGGCTCGATGAACGTTCAGGAAGCGGACGAGTTCAAAACCTCGAAGTTCTTCTGTAAAACAGACTTCGACATGAAGGAAATAAAGAAAGAGGAAGCCGCGTATGTGCCGCTGCCGAAGTTCTACACGTTCAAATCGCGGGACGAGCGGGAACGCATTCTGTATAAAAACTTCGTGCAGGTAGGGCAAGACGTGAAGGAGATGATAAAGGACGTGCTGAACAAGCGCGGAGCGAAATAAATCAAGCACCTGCAATAGCCACGAAATTATTGCAGGTGTTTTTATATTACGGAAATACTTCACTCTTCCGATGGCTAATTCTGACATTCATCCATCAAGAACTGTTCTAATTGCCGACGGTCTGGCAACTGCAACTAATATGTCGGAACAAAAAGCTGATTATCCATATTACCAAGGGCGTATTCCACCATCTTCTTCCCTTTGCGCGTACAAAGCAAAATTTTTACCGGTGGATTGTCACCCGGCTGCATTTCATTCTCGGCATAATAATTGACATAGGCGTTAAACTGTCCTATACACTTTTTCAAACCTACGATAATAGTACAATGAAGCAGGAGATTGTAGAAAACGAGGTCTGCAAAATAAAACTATCCGTCTATGATGATGCGTTTCTGGCATGTTTCGAAACAGAACCCTTTCCCTAATTCCAGCAAAAACTCCTGCAAATGCACAATCAAGGCTTCCTTAATGTCGCTTTCCGTAAGAACCGTCTTTGGCTTAGAGACCGAGAAACTCGAACGTATAGGGATCACGTATCTGAAGAATCGGAGAGTTTCGTTCCACCTTGCTATTCGTAAGCATAATCGGTTTCATTTTATCCTCCGACAAAACGATACGAACATGAAGATTGGAAACAATCTGGAAGTGCAGCTCTCGCACGCTCCATGTCCCGCGAATACATTCCGTTTCATAGAAAGTATGACCGCTCTTTCTCCCTCTTTTCAAGCTATCGTAGATTTTGCGGCAGCCGCCATATTCGACAATCCTTCCGGCAACGTCAGTCGCACCGTATAAAAAAGCAAAAATACCCCTGCTATTTCTTGCTTAATTCGCATAGTTTCATAATTTTGCATTCGGTCAAACGGATTTTTCCGTGAAGCACCCGTACCGGTATGTGTTCCATCCGGATCAGATGTTTTTTTGTGTCACTTTTGAATATGGTAAAACAATGAAAGCGAAACGAATATTGTCATCAGTCCTGCTCGCTGTCTTGTCAGTGATGCTTGTTACTTCATGCGCTACCCGCCGCCTTCATCATTCGTCTCCTCCTCCGGCGCATCATCTGCACGAACGACCGAAACCTCACCATAAGAAAGGGCCGAAACCGCATGAACGCCCCCGGCCGGGACACAGACCGGAGACATCTCCACCACCTCGTTCGCACAAGAAAGATGTTCCTCCACCGCCACCGGATATTCGTCCGAATCAAGGCCCGGAAACACCATCCCCGCTGCCTGCACCTACAGCATAGAGGGCACTCTTGCTGTAAGGAAAGCCGAAGCGGGCGTATATAAAAAAACGTTGTGTTGAACCTAATTTTCGGTCAGACAAAATACGATATGAATAAAAACCCGTAAATTTGCAATTACTTTTACATTTTGTCATAAATAAATTAAGAAAGCCGTATGAACTGGATTATTCTGATTGTTGCCGGATTCTTTGAATCCGGCTTTGCTTTTTGTTTGGGGAAGATGAAAGAAGTAACCGGCATGGAATACTACCTTTGGGGTGCCGGATTCCTTGTAAGTCTTACATTGAGTATGGTACTGTTGGCCAAGGCGGTGCAGACATTGCCCATAGGTACGGCCTATCCGGTATGGACAGGCATCGGTGCGGTGGGTACGGTTGTACTTGGCATCGTGTTCTTTCATGAACCAGTCTCGTTCCTCCGCCTGTTCTTTATTGTAACGCTGATAGCTTCCATTATCGGCTTAAAAATGGTTTAACGTTAAATTTCAGTAGTATGTTCAGAGAAATGCGTCGTAAACGACAGTTGTTACCACATGAGGAGAGCATAGCGATTCTTGAGAAAATGACAAACGGGACTTTGGCTCTTCACGGGGACGAAGGTTATCCTTATGCCGTTCCTATCAGTTATGTCTATGCCGATGGCAAAATCTACTTCCACTGTGCAATGAAAGGACACAAGGTGGACGCCATTATGCGAAATGAGAAAGTGTCGTTCTGTGTTGTGGAACAGGACAATATCAAACCTGCCGAGTTTACTACCTACTTCCGGAGTGTGATTGTCTTCGGGAGAGCTGGCATTTTAACGGACGAAACGGAAAAACGTGCCGCCCTGAATTTGCTGGCTGACAAATACTCTCACGGCGAAGCGGGCTTGTCAGATGAAATAACCAAGAGTTTCAATCATTTGCTGATGGTGAAGATCGACATCGAACACATGACGGGTAAGGAGTCTATCGAGCTGGTCAGAGAAAAGAATAAGTAAAGAGGGTCGGCTTTAATCAATGACACCAGAAGGTTTCCTAACTGCAAAAAAACCGGACAAATACAGTGTGATGTATCTGTCCGGTTGTCGTATGTACCTATAATTGGTAACTACAAATTACAGTGTCTATATATTCCTATTGTTTTTATTTGTCTGCTTTTCCTCCTTTTCGGCTTCACTCGCTCCGGAAGGCCGCAATCCGCTGTGCGATGTTCTGCTGCACATTCAGAAAATAGAGATTCAGCTCCTGAACATGGTAATTTCCTTTCGGAAACAGCTCCCCGATACTCGGAATGTAATAGGCGTCGTCATCCAAACCGTCCACGATTAAAGTACGGGTGTTTTTGTCAATCCGTACCCCGATGCGGTGGCGCAGGGTATCCATCCCACCTTTGCCGTCGAAGAATACCGCACCGATATGCCGCCCAGTCGGGGCATAGGCCGTGTCCGTGCGCCAGCTAAGCGGATTGATGCAGACCGCATTCTCGCCAAACAACGGAGAAACGGCCCCCGGCGAGGAAACGCTGTTGTAGCAGATCAATACCCCGCAATCCAGCGAGTCGCGGGCAGGACGGAATAATGGATATTTCTCCAACTCCTGCCGGCTGACGGTATAGCCGAATGCATAAGCGGCGACCATATTTTCATGCTGCTGGGGCGTAAGAGAGTGTTTCAGCAGTTCGATGACCGCTTTCGCTCCCTGGCTGTGCCCGGCGAGAATGAAAGGACGCCCGGCATTGCAATGCGTCATGTAGTAATCGAATGCCCGTACCACGTCCTCGTGGGCAACTGCGTACCTGCGTTCTGTTTCTTCGGGCGCAACCGTCCACGACTGCATCGTAACCTGACGATAGTAAGGAGAATAGAACCGGCAATATTTGCCGAACAAGGCATGAGCCAAGCGTATGGAACCGTCCACCCGACCTCGCTGTTTCGGGTTATCGACGTCCATGTGGTAGTAGGTCTTGCCATCCTGATCCTTCCAGTCCCAAATACAAGTCGGGGCAATGTAGAACACATCGACCTGTGCCGACGTATCCACTGGCGCATCGAACCACATCGTGCCGAGCGAATAATTCGGTTCGGCAGTCAGGTTATACCGTTTTCCTGACGAGCAGCCCGTCACAAAAAGGAACGCCGACAGCCATACCGCCATCCGTATTCCCAATGTTGTTGTCTTATCTTTATACCTCATAACCAAATATCTGTCTAATGTTGCAAATATAGAGGATTTTTAGATAAATACCTCGGTTGGAATCCCCATATTCCGAGCGCCTCCGATGGTTTTTCGGATTCCACCACCTGATTTTGCGAAGTGAACGCCTTTCAAATTTAATACTCACTCGTCCAGCATATTTATATTCATACAGAAAATCCCAGAAGACTGCTATCTGCCGGTCTTCTGGGATTTCTTTGCAATCTCCCACTTGAGATGTTCTGTCAAAAAGCCTTCATAAAGCGATTTGCCATCCACGTGAAAAGTACAATCCTCGATATGAACCATTATTCACTCCCACCACCCAGTGAGCGGTAGAGATTGATGACTCCCTGTATCTCGTCGAAACGATCCGAAGCTGCATCCAGTTCAGCCTGCAACAATGTCTGGCGGGCTGTTAATACCTCAAGATAATTCTGCGAACTATGTTTCATCAACAATTCCGCACTACGCACAGCTGATGTCAGGGCGACAACCTGTTGCTCGTCAAGTTTCAGTCTTCCCCTTGCCGTCTGCCATTGCACCAGGGCATTATTTACCTCCGTACCGGCATCGAGCAGACTTTGCCGGAAAGACAGCAATGCCTCTTCCTGCTGTGCCTTGGCAACTTTCAAATTAGCTATATTCTGTCCCCGATTGAAAAGTGGCTGTATAAGCGAACCGACAGCAGAAAACAGCCATTGACCGGGATTGGTGATTGCGGCACCCGCCGCATTCGTCCATCCGGCAGAACCCGAAAGCGTAATTGACGGGAAGAATGCAGACCGGGCCCGGTTTGTTACATAGAACGCGGCCGCCAATGCAGCCTCGCTCTGTCGTACATCCGGACGGCGTTGCAGAAGTTGTAACGGTACCCCCACTAAAAGCGTGTCGGGAAAAGACTGGCCGGAAAGCGTCGAACGTGTGATGTCGCCCGAAGCAGATCCCAGTAATGATGATAAGGTGTTTTCCAACTCGGTAATCTGCCGTTCAAGCGAAAGCAGTGAGGCATCTACGGATAATTTACCAGCTTCAGTCTGTGCCACAGCCATATCGGTAGTCTGTCCCGCCCTTTTAAGGGCTTTCATTACACGCAGATTTTCATTCCAGTTCTCGGCTGTACGACGGCTGATATTAAGCTGTTCATCCAACATCAGCAAGGTGTAATAATTGTTGGCAATAGTGGCTATCAACTGGGTTTGTACAGCCTGACGATAGGCTTCGCTCTGTTCCAGAACAGCACGGGCTTCCCGTTTGGCATTTGTCAGCTTACCAAAAATATCAATCTCCCAGCTCGCCGAAGCCGCCAGATCGTATGTCTTGGTTGTCTTTCCATGTTCCGCCTTACTTATTGTCCCTTGAGGACTAAGGTTGACGGACGGTAAATAGGAAAGACGTGCCGATTTAAGAAGCGCCTCGGCCTCTTTGACACGCAGGCGGGCAATGCCCAGATCGGAATTATTGCGAAGACCTCTCTCAATAAGTTTCTGTAATTGTGGGTCTGTAAACAACTCTTTCCACGAAAGGTCGGCAATGGAAGCGGCACTGTCGGCAGGCGAAATCTGCCGGCGGTAAAGGCTGTCCACGACCGCCACGTCAGGCCGCTTGTAGGGACGGTAGATTGAGCATCCGCCCAATACCACCGACAAGCATATATAGATAATTATTTTCTTCATTGTACAAATATATTCTGTTTATTGATCTTTTTCTTCCAAATTCGGCAACTGGCGTTCAGGCATAAGACGTTCCTGCAAATATTGGAATACGATAAAAAGTACCGGCACAATAAAAAGCAGGGCAACCGTACCGATCAACATACCGCCGACCGTACCCACACCGATAGAGATATTACCATTGGCTCCCACACCCGAAGCGAACATCAGCGGAAGCATACCGAAAATCATTGTCAGCGAGGTCATCAGAATCGGACGCAGACGAACTTGGGCGGCAGACACCGCTGCCTGAGAAATGCTCATACCCTGACGACGGCGTTCCGAAGCATATTCCGTAAGCAGGATTGCCGTCTTGGCCAAAAGTCCTATCAACATCAACAAACCGATTTGCAGATAAATGTTATTTTCCAGACCGAACATCTTGGCAAAAAGGAAACTTCCGGCAAGACCAAAGGGAACAGAAAGGATAACCGCAATCGGAACAAAGAGACTCTCATAAAGGGCACACAGGATCAAGTATATGAACACTACACAAATGATAAAGATAACGGTCGTGGAACTTCCCGTTGAAGCCTCCTCACGCGACATGCCACCAAACTCATAGCCGTAACCGGCCGGCAGCGTCTCCGCCGCCACCTCACGTACTGCCTGGATAGCCTGCCCGGTACTGTAACCGTCAGCCGGAATACCGTTGACATTGATAGCCGAGAAAAGGTTGAAACGGGAAAGTGTCTCGGCTCCATATACACGTGTAAGTTTCAGATATTGTCCTACGGGACTCATCTCACCTTCATCATTCCGTACAAACATATTGTTCAGAGCCTCTGTATCCAAGCGATATTCGGGAGAAGCCTGTACCATCACACGATATAGCTTGGAGAATCGGTTCATGTTGGAAGCATAGTTACCGCCAATATAGCCGGACAACACGGAAAGCACATCGGATGGAGAAATGCCGTTACGCTTGCAACGGGAAGCGTCCACCTCCACAAGGTATTGCGGGAACTTGGTATCAAACGAAGTTGTAGCACGTGCAATTTCAGGACGGGCATTCAGCTTGTCGATCATCTGCCGGGTTATGGACAGTAAATCTTCTACTTTCCCTCCTTTTTGGTCTTGTACATAGATTTCAAAACCACTGCTCACACCATATCCCGGAATCATAGGGGGAGCAAAGACCATAATGTCGGCCGAAGCGATGTCGGCTGTACGGCGGTAGATTTCAGATATTACAGAATTGATGTCATCTCCTTTTTCTGTCCGTTCACTCCAATCCTGAAGACGGACTATGAACATACCATTGGCCGCTCCCTGCCCGCTAATCATGGCGTTACCCGTAATCTTGGAGAACATGCGGATTTGCGGAATGTCCTTGATACGGCGGTTGATCTCATCCATCACAAACTGTGTTTCCGCCAAGTTGCTTCCGGGAGAAGTACGTACATCTATGAAAACCGTGCCCATGTCCTCTTGAGGTACAAGTCCCGTCTTGGTCGTTTTCATCAGGAAAAAGAGTCCGGTACCGGCTATTACCAGCAATACGGCAGCCAGCCATTTACGTTTGAGCATGAAAAACACACCGCCTTTATATTTCATCACAACACGGTGGAAAGCCGTATCAAAAGCGACGTGGAAACGCGAGGAGAAACTCATCTTCTCTCCACTGCCGGTATCCGCGTGCGGAGTCATGATAAGCGCACAAAGAGCCGGACTAAGGGTCATGGCATTAAGCAGGGAAATACCTACCGCCACGGCCATCGTAAGACCGAACTGGGTATAGAACGTACCGGTCGTACCCCCCATGAAAGATACGGGAATGAATACCGCCATGAAGACGAAAGTAGTGGTTACCAAAGCGGAGGTTATATTGCTCATGGCATCTATGGTGGCAAGATAAGGGGACTTATACCCTTCATCGAATTTCGCCTGCACCGCCTCGACGACGACTATCGCATCGTCCACCACCGTACCGATTACCAGCACTAAAGCGAAAAGGGTCAGCATATTCAAACTAAAACCTGCCACGGCCAGAAAAGCAAAAGTACCGATCAGGGAAACGATGATTGAAACGGCAGGTATAAATGTGGAACGGAAACTCTGCAAGAATACATATACCACCAGAATAACAAGGACTATAGCCTCGATAAGAGTCTTGATGACATTTTTGATGGACGCGTCAAGAAAGTCCTTCGTACTCATCAGGTCAGCTATTTCCATACCCTTGGGAAGGGTTTCCCGAATATCCTCCACCACCTTGTCGATTTCCTCGATAATTTCATTGGCATTAGAACCCGATGTCTGGGCAATCATACAGTTGGAACCCGGATGCCCGTTCACCTCACCGATATAAGTGTAAGTACGCGATCCCAATTCGATAGTGGCCACATCCTTCAGCTTCAGTTCCTCACCACCGGGAAGGGACTTGATGACCATATTCTCGTAATCCTGTTCAAATTCATAACGGCCACGGTATTTGAGCACGTATTGGAAAGTGTTTTCCGATTCAGTACCTAAAGTACCGGTCGGAGCCTCCAGATTCTGTTCGTCAAGAACTGCCGTGATGTCGCTCGGAACAAGGCCGTAACGTGCCATCTTGCCGGGATCAAGCCAGATGCGTAACGAATAGTCCGATCCCATTACATTCACCTCACCCACACCGGCTATACGAGCCAGACGGGGCTCGATGTTAATTTTCAAATAATTGTTCAGGAATTTCTCATCGAACGAATTGTCCGGGCTGTATAGGGCCAGAGCCTTGATATTACTGGTCTGGCGTTTACGCACCGTAATACCGCTTCGGGTAACTTCGGCCGGGAGCAACCCTTGTGCGGAAGCAATACGGTTCTGCACGTTTACCGTTGCCATATCCGGATCTGTCCCCTGACGGAAATAAATACGGATATTCGCCATTCCGGCATTGGTAGCTGACGAGGTCATGTACATCATGTTCTCCACACCGTTGAGAGCTTCTTCCAGAGGCACCACAACGCTCTTCTGCACGGTCTCGGCATTGGCACCCGTATAGTTGGCCTGCACGCTTACCGTAGGCGGTGCGATTTCGGGAAACTGTTCGACCGGCAGCTGAACAAGGCTGATAATACCCAATATAAGAATGAGGACGGAGATTACACCCGCCAAAATAGGTCTATCAATAAAAGTCCTTATTTTCATGGCACAGCTTATTCATTAGTGGTCGTGTGAGTTTCTATCTCGGTTCCCTCGCGTACAAGACCGGCACCTTCGGCAATAATCACATCGCCGGGAAGCAGGCCGGACTCGACAATATATTCCGTCCCGTTATTCAAACGGAACACTTCGACCGGAGTTGATTTGGCCTTGCCGTCAACCACCTTATATACGAAGACCCGGTTCTGTAATTCATAAGTGGCAGCCTGGGGAATGGCAATCACGCTGTCACGGTGCGAAGGGACGAATACCGTACCGCTACCACCGTTACGGAGCAGTTTCTCCGGGTTGGCAAACTCCGCACGCAGACTCACCGCACCCGTACCTTCATCCACGGTTCCACTCACCGCATTGATTTTACCGGAATGGGAATATGCCTTGCCGTTACTCAAGGTCAGCTCCACATCGGGCATCCCGTCCATCGCTTTCTGAAGCGAGCCGTATTGTTGTACCAAGTCCAATATCTGGTTCTCGTTCATCGAAAAATAGGCATAAACGCTCTCGTCATCGGAAACTGTTACCAACGGTTCTGTAATATTGCTACCCACAAGAGCGCCCACACGATAAGGGATCATGCTGGCAACCCCGTTGACGGGACTTTTAACCTCTGTATAAGACAAGTTATTACGTGCATTGGTTTCCTCCGCCCGGGCTTGGGCAAGAGTGGCCTGAGCCTCTGCAAGAGAGTTACGGGCGGTTTGGAGATCAAATTCGGAGACCACGTTCTCCCGGAAGAGTTCCTCCTTGCTCTCTGCCGTAAGCCGCGCGGTAGCCAGACGGGATTCAGCACTCTTTACGTTGGCTATCGCCGTTTCAAGCGCGGCCTTATAAGGAACCTGGTCAATGACGAACAACACTTGTCCCTTTTTTACCACGTCACCCTCGTTCAAACGAATCTCTGTAATGATACCGTCCACCTGCGGACGTATCTCAACATACTGCCGGCCCCGCAGACTGGCTGCATATCCGTTTTTCAGTGTCTGGTCAGAAAATTCCACGCGAAGCGTCTTGTACTTGGCACCCGGTTCTTGCTGTTGTTTAGAACTGCACGAAGATAGTAATGCCGCAACTGATAATAAAATGAAGAAGCCTTTCATTTTTCCTGTTTATTTATTGTTATTGAATTAAAATTAGTCCTCCCGAAACGGTTGGCGGCAAATCTAAAAAGATTTTATCTATATTCTAAGAATGTGTTGATGAACGACGGAAATGTGTTGACGAACGACAATGCTCCGGCTTTTGGAGGTATGAGAACAAAGAATTATCTTTGCAGAAACAATCTAATGTTCAATCATTCAAAAAGATATAGAGTTCAGATGCTTCTGGAAGGAATAAAGAAAATAATGAGGGGGACAGCGGCATATCCCGGGATAACCCTCTGTGTGGACCTGCTTTTTTGCCTGGTCATATTGCCCCTGACCATACTGCTTGTCCCGGTGGACAAGTGGTTTGTAACCCAGCCCGCTTTTGTAGTGACACTGGTCATATACCTTTATCTGCTTTATTTCGTGTACCGTAAGGTCAATATCCCGTCACTTTTCATGCGCAAAAGGTATGGGAGGATCATAATGACAGTCGTCACTCTCCTGCTCGTGACCGAGCTGATGACACATTTTCCCCTGCCGGAAAACTCCCATTCCAAACTGCCGCTGGATTTCCGCCGTCATCTTCATTCCCAGACCGTATGGTTCTTTTTCCTTATCATATCCGGATTCGGACTGGCTATTGAAGTCACCTTCGAACTTTTCCGCCAGATGCTTGCCCGTCAGGAAATAGAAGCGGAGAAGAACCGTGCCGAACTGGCCATGTACAAGGCGCAGATAAATCCCCATTTCCTGTTCAACACCCTCAATACCCTGTATGGTCTGGTCATAACCAAATCCGACCAGACCGAATCCGCTTTCGTCAAGTTCTCCAATATCCTCAAGTATATGTACCATAATGCCTCCGTGGAGAAAATAGACATAAAAAGTGAAATAGAATATATACGCCAGTATGTCGAATTGCAACAGTTACGGCTCAACGACCATACCAAGGTCATATTCGAGAGCAGCACAGATCAGGATAACATCAAGATTCCTCCCATGATCCTGATTACCTTCGTGGAGAACGCATTCAAGTACGGGACGTCTTCTTCCGAAGATTGTACCATACTTATACGAATTGTTGTAGAAGACGGTACGCTGCTTTTTAAGACACACAATTCCATTATGAGAGAAAAAGAGCAGGATACTCCTTCCATAGGTATAGAAAATTGCCGAAAGCGCCTGAAACTGCTTTATCCGGAACGTTTCACGCTGCTTACGGAAAAGGATGAGAACAAACGGGAGTTCATAACGAAATTAATCATACAGCTTTCATGAGAAAAATCAAATGTGTGGCCATAGACGATGAACCCATCGCATTGCTTGTTATCCAGCAGTTCTGTGAAAGAAGGGGAGATATGGAAATCACCACTTTCTGTGATCCCCGCATCGGACTCGAAGAAATCATGCGGACAAGACCGGACTTGGTATTTCTTGATATTGAAATGAACGGTCTCAACGGTCTGGATGTGGCAAAAGCCTTGCCTTCGGAATGTACCCTTATCTTCACTACCGCACATGCCAAATACGCACTGGACGGCTTCAATCTGGACGCCGTGGATTTCCTGCATAAGCCCATAGCCTATGAACGTTTCGAGAGGGCCGTGGAGAAAGCCATACCACATATTGAAAGCCTTACGGAATCACGGCAGGAAACTATTGTTGTAAAGCAGGATTACAGCAGTATAACCGTACCTGTTTCCGATATATTTTATATTGAGGCGATGGAGAATTACAGCAGGATATTCCGGATAGATGGAGAAAACATCATTTCCAGACTCAATATAAAGGCACTCCATGAAATGTTACCAAAAAACGAATTTCTGAGGATACATCGTTCGTTCCTGATTCCGATAAACAAGGTCAGCCGGTTTTCCAAGCAGGAAATACACCTCCAAGGGCTTGAGAGAACCATTCCCATAGGAAGAAGCTACGCCAAGGACATATACGAAATATTATCACAAAAACGGGGGAAATAAATACCCATTATGCCGGAAGAGGCATACAGTCTGCAAAAACGACAGAACAACCTCTATCAGGAATCTCGTCCGAAGGAATCCAAGAACAAGAAAATCGCGATGACCGCCCGCTTGTGTAACAAGTGCATTCGGGCAGGAGCGGTCATCACAATCCTTATATCATATATAACCATGCGGTCTTGCCGGAGCAGCGCAGCTCTATGGGGTCTCACGCACGGGGCGCACCGAATAGCCGTAGGCACGACATTCTTGGGTATATTTAGGCGCAACTTGTGTTTGGGTGAAATGCAGGTAATAGGATGTTTTCGCATTATTCGGATTGGCCGACCAATAATTGCCGTTAAGTCCGCCATGTCCGCTACCGGCATAACGATAGCCGTGACATCCATAGAAAATCGTACCGCCGCTATTGTCCCAGTTCAACAGCCCATTCATTTTACTGCAATAGAATATCCACCCCGCATTGTTTGTAAACTCGTTATAATATTGCTTGTAAGGCGAATTGATTTTGCCATACGAGTAAGCAGGGGCCTCCGAAACGCCGTTGCCATTATGCGTGACTCCCGTGAACGCATTTGCAGGCGGCACACAATAACCTACTGGTGAGGGGTCGTAAATGGTTTTGACCACCTTGTCGGTCGCTCCGGCGGTCGTTTGGGTAGCGTTCCAAAGGTTATGATAAGGTGTTGAACACCAGTCGTCATATGCGGATCTAACATAATGGAAATGATAGGGGTGCTGTATGCCGAGGTTAATAGCGACCTTCCCTGTACCAGTCACTGATTCGTCAACGAAAGTGAACTTGTATTGTAATGGGCCATATTGATCCTTATCCAGATTGTACGCTTCATCGTCATAGAACAACGGGAGCATCGGGTCTTTGCGCCCGAACTGGTAATAGGTGCAGTTACCCAGCATTTCGGTATAATATCTTGTCTGGGTGATTTCGAATTCGTCCGACTGCTGCCCCGTACCGGTCTGCTTGAAACGCACCTTCACTTTGCGCTCTTTGTATTCCAAGCTGTTGCCGTTGCACAGGCCGAGTTCGACGCCCATGAATGTATATTGTCGGTTGTTGATGTTGGTAACAACCATGTCTTTCGCAATCTCTCCTGCCTTGTAGTCGTCGGTCGATGTTGGCTGCTCCGGCACGTAGTCCGTTCCCCTACCTTGTCACGGTAGTTCACCTTCCTAAAAACCCTGCCTGTACAACGCCCTCACTCTTCTCCTCTCCTCTTTCTCGTTCAAGGCTTTCATGACATCCTTGTACTGTTTGCGAAACTTGGCGAACGCGTCCCGCGAGATGTCGAAGCGTCTGCATATATCGGCAACCGAGCAGTCTCGTTTCAACATGCCGATAATGATGCGACGGTTCTCGATAAGCACATTCGTCTTGGTGTAGCTGCCTTTTTTCCTGCCAAGCACGGTACCTTCGGCTTTTCTCAAGGCGAGGGCTTCTTTCGTCCGCAACGAAATCAGGTTATGCTCTATCTCCGCCACAAGCCCGAAGGCGAAGCAGAGCACTTTGCTGTTGATGGTGTTGTCGAACGAGTAGCCTTCCTTGGTCGTGTACAGGTTAATGCCCTTTTCCAGACATTTACCCATGATGGACATGATGTCGGTCAATGTCCGGCTCAACCGAGACACTTCCGTCACGATCAGCGTGTCACCGCTTTTCATGCGTTGGAGCAGCCCGCCGAGCTTGCGGTCAGCCCGTTTTTTCTTGCCACTGACAATTTCCGTCACCCAATGATCGACACGAAGATTCCTACTGTCGGCGAAACGCCGGATTTCGTCCTGTTGGTTAGCCAGATGCTGTTTGCTCGTGCTAACTCTCAAATAACCTATTATCATAATTTTACGTATTACACGGCAGCGACATTGCTCCCGTTTTTTCATTAAATAATAATAAGCTATCGAATAGGTTGAGAGAGGATAACATAAGATTTATTCTGCAAAACTTATCTTATCGTTCACTCTCCGGCAGCATTCAGAAAGGGACAGAAAAAGGAGGCGCATCATAACGCCGTGCTTTACGGATTATGACACGCCTTCGGTGATCTACACACATCCCCTACCGGTGCGCTGCGGTCGGTCAGGAGATATGACAATCGAGCAATTCGCCCAGCTCGTCGAAACACACTTCATCATGTACGCACTCCGTGCCCGTGTCGTTCTGGAGATAGACGGCATAATGGTTCGAACCATTCAGTGCGATGATGACGAACCCGGTGTACATCCTCCCACTGACGTAGAATTTCAGTGCGGGCATATTTTCGAATACCGTGGCTATGAAGCCTTTGAGTCCCCAAGAGATAAGGGCGTTCGTAGGGACTAATGCTACCAGCAGTTCCCTGATGGTCTCTACGACCTGCATTACATATTCTTTTTTCATCATTCCATTGCTATTTAAGTGATTATTTGATACTTTGTTTCAGTCGAACCAATCGGGGTTATCCTCTTTCAGCACCTCGATCAATTCGTTGTCAGAGAGTTTAAGGTTTTCCGCATCGGTGAAATAGAACACCTCGTCGTAGATCCTTTCGGCTTCTTCACCAGCAAAGCCTTCGTTCTCGTCATCGAAGCTGCCCGGTTGCAAGGCGTCGAGCAAAGCTGTCGGGGCAATCAGCAGTTCTTCGTTCTCATTTGATTTCACTACGCGGCAACGGTAGGTGGTGCCGTCAAATTTCAATTCTTCTGTTTTCATATCGCTATTATCTTAATGGTATATTGTATCCATGTTTATCGAGGTATTCCATGATAGCTTTAGCTTCCTCGTGCGAAGCTCTGTTGCGGTCGTCGTATCTACGGCTGTCGTCCGCCATCACTTTGATACACTCTCTAATCAGCCGATAAAGGCTTTGTTGTAATGTGGGGTGCATGTCGGGAATCGCTGCCGCGAAGCGTTTCGGGTTGAAGTTGTAACTGTTTACCGCCATTTCCCACTCTTTGGCGAGCTTGTACTCTTTGCTTTCTCGAATTTCGTTGTCCATAATCTTAAATTTTAATGATTGTTGTTTTTCTTCCCTCTGTTCGGCTTCCTTATTCCGGAGCCGCTTCGGGTTTTATGGTGCATCAAAAGGCTGTCGGGAAAGCCTCTCCCGCTGTTTTTTCTTGCCAATTACTCTTGCCCGGCAAGGAAGAATTTGCAAGAAATGCACTTCAAAACAGCGGAACAGGCACGACAGCCTACCTTTGCAGCGATAAAACCTATGCGGTGACGGTAAGGAGAGCCAGACGGGAGAAATCGGCGGCTCTTGCTGCTATAAAAGGGAAAAGGCAGATAGAAAAGGAAACGGGCGGTGGCGGGGTATCCGGGCGGTAAGCTACAAAAGGACAATGCGTGCCGGTGGCGGACGGTGCTGAACGACTTTCATCGAGCAATGAACGAAAGCGGAAAGGGGGAAACCACACCGAGTATCGCTGCCGGTGCGGTTTCTGTTCTCAATTATCGGCTACCAGTGCTTTCAGCTCACGGAGCGCATGATAGATATGTTCGGGGCACAGCGCCGGGGAATAGACTTTCTCCAGCTCGTCCGGTTCGTCGGGCAACTCCGCATATTCGGTGGCGACCATTTCCAACCAATGTTTTTCCTCGTCCGCATAATAGCATTTGACGATGGTACGCAGCAGGCTTTTCAGCGGATTTCCCGGATAGACCTTGTTCGTCGGCATACTTCCGTTCACGGTTTCCGACATCTGCACTTCGTTAGCAGAAAGAAAAGTGACGGCACAAGGCTCGTCGTGCGCTTTCTTCTCTGCAACCACTTCGGCCAACCAAGCGGTCAGCAGGTTTACTTTTTCTTCTTTGTTCATATCGCTTATCTATTTAGAGAACATATATAATTTACTCGAACAAGCAGATGTTCGCTTTTTGGAAGGTCTGCGGGGCGTGCTGGTAAAGCAACGGCAAGTTCAGCATGACCATCGGGTATTCCACGAATCCGCTTCTGCGTTTGTAGCCGGAATCGGTCGCCAATCCGTTTGCAGTCAGGAACTCCATAACTTCCGGATAGTGATTGACATCAATGAAAGTACGGTCGGGCAAATCGAGTGCGTCCATTGCTTCCAAATTGACCGACAGCACGATATACTCGTCTTGGTCTTCTACCAACTCCAACGTGAGCGCTAACCAACCGTTCGGGTAAAATCTGGGGACGAGGTAATAACGTTCTCCTCGGAACTCGTATTCTTTCCGCATGAGAGATTCGTCCGGCTCTACGATTTCAAATTCATCTTCGCCGACGGTAAAGGTTATCATGGGATTACTGGCATTCACATACACGTCATCTACCTTGTAACACAAATAATTCACGTTTTCCGACCGAACGATTGCAAATTGAATCTTCATAACTTTTTCGTTTTAAGTAATTAAACATCTTGTTTTTTTCTTCCCTCCGTTCGGAAGCCATCAGGCTTCTTCCGTCGGGATTTGATTTTTACGTGCATTCAGAAATTGCCTTTAAGGAAAACCAGACAAGGAATTTGGGCGGAATTTTATAGTAGCGGTTTGAGCGGCAGCGAAATATGACCGATTGAAAATCGGGAAAGCCACTGGAAAATTACGTTCAAATAGCAATAGCGGTACTTGAATGCTTTTCCGGGGCAATACCTTTGCACAGGAAAAAGCAAGTCCTGACGGCAAGCAGCCTTAGTCGAAGCAATTCCAAGTATAATAGGGAGAATGAAACCGGTAGAAAGGGTGAGATTCGCAGAGGTATAAAAGGATAAGGAGAGAACAGCGGATTATAAAAGGCCGGGGTACAAAAGGTCTCGGAGGAAGTAAAACGGGTGTCCCGGCGTTGCACGTCCGTAAGGAAAAGAGCGGAACGGATTGCTCCGTCCTGCTCTTGAATTATGAATTACGGTCAGGCAGCCACTTCTTCGGGGTGTGGCAGTGCTTCGGGTTGCGCCTCTGCTGTGGACTGTGTATTTTCGGTCTCGGCGGCTTCTGCCTGCTTCTGCTGCTGTTCCTTTACCAACAGCACGGCTTTGCGTTCCTCGATACGTTTATGGCGTTTCTCATACACCTCATTGTATTCACTTTCAATTCCGGCGAGCGTATCGGGCATGTGCTTCCGTGCAAAGTCAAGCAAGAGAGTGGCGGCGGCGTTACTGCCGTTTGCACCTTTGAAATTGGCAATCAGAAAATCCCTGCGGATAACGGCTTTCTGCTTGGCCGTGAGGTTGGCGATGATGTCCATCTTTTCTTCGTCTGTAAGATGTTGGTAGGTTTCTTTCTCCCCGATGCCAAATATCCCGAAGTGTTCCTTGCGGAGAGACGACAGCAGGAAGAAATATATCATCTTTTCCTCGTCCTGCGTGAATTTGCTTTCGGACATATCGACGTCCAAAATCTGTTTCTTGGTGTCCTCTACGGTCTTTTCGAGGGCGATTTCCTTGTTTCGTTTGTCCTGCTTTTCCAATTTTTCCACCGGAGAAAGCGGTTTTTCGGTCGTTTCGTCCGTATCGGCGGCACTTGCCTTATAGCACAGCTTAATTTCTTTCTGCCCGATACAGATATAAAACGTGAGTTCGCCCGTGTCGATTCGTTCATGGATTGACCTACATTTTTCCATATATTTGCTGAAATCCTGCTCGTATTCCTCATGCGCTTGCTCGTATTCCTCGATAGTGTCGTATTCCTCTTTTTCGGGTGCTACCGGCACTTCGGGATATGCCGTTGCGTAGGTATTGAGGTGTTCGACCTCGTACCCCATCGCTTTCAGGCGTTCCACTACAACCATGTTATTGTTGAAATCTTGATAGCCCAACGATACGGAGGGGTATTGCTCTACGAACTGCAAGGCTTTCTCTACAAGGTATGAAGCGTTCATTTCGGCCAGACAGCTTCGGTTGGCGCATTTTCCGCAATCACCCTCGCAGAACAAGGTCATGTTGTTGGTATTGTGGGGACATGACAGACAAAGGGTCTTGTCGAATGCGTAACGTTCCAAGTCGGTCGTATAGTCTCGTTCGATATACTTCGCTACCTCGGCGGCTTTCAGTCCTCGCCAACTACTGTACAACATACTTTCTTCTTTCAGATGTTTTATGTACACTTCCCGTTGAATGTCCTCTCCGTAACGGCAGATTTCCGCTGCCACGCTGACGGTCAACTCGTCCTGCTCCAACAGCAGAGCGATTTCGGGTATCAAGGAAGCGAATTTAAGACGTGTGCGGATATAGCTTTCGCTCTTGCCGAATTGTACGGCCAACGACTGCACATCATAGCGACCACTCTCCATGAGTTTTTGATAGGCATTCGCTTCTTCCATAGGGGTAACGTCTTGACGTTGCAGGTTCTCTGTTATTGCCATTTCTTCGGCGGTCTCGTCCGAGACGTTCAGAACGACAGCCGGAATTTCTTCCAACCCTGCCATGAGGGAGGCACGGTAACGGCGTTCTCCGAAAACGATTTCGAAGCGGTCTGTGTCCGCAACGGGGCGCACTCCGATAGGCTGTATCACCCCCTGCTGACGAATACTTTCGGCTAACTCGGCAAGGCTTGTCTCGTCAAAATACTTGCGAGGGTTGTAGTTACTTGGTTGAACATTTGCCAATGCTACCGCTACGATGTTGTTCTCTGCTACTGTTTGAAATTTTTCTGTTGCCATAATTCATTTAATCTTAAAGGTTTGTAATTGATTTTTATATAAAGTTCTTTTATTTGTCAGTGTGTCGGGTCAAATTCGTACATCTGCGGATTGTCGTACCCCTCGAACGATAGCCGGAACGTGTCGAAGTCTTTCCTGCTTGCCAGTCTGACGGTATCTCTCGCTCCGATGAAGTAGGGTTCGTTCATTACCCGAAAGGGTGCGCCGAGCGTTATCCTATCTACCAATGTGCAAACTTTGTCGGGTTGTTCGGGCATGATATAACCCAATGCGTACTCGTTGTAAACTACCAATTTGATTTTGTCCATATTTCTGTATGTTGTTAATCGTTTTTTTTCTTTTCCCTTATCTCGGTTCTTTTCTGCCTGAACCGTTTTTGGGTTTTATGGATGCGGTACACGGCTGTCGGTAGAGCTTCATACGACGGCTTTTTTTGCCAATTACGCTCCGAATGGAGGAAGAATTTGCAAAAAATTCACTTCAAGCCGCCGAATCAAGCGCGACGGCCGACCTTTGCGTCCAAAAAACAAAATCGGTGATGGCAGGAAGTACCCGAAGAAAGCAGCAGATATGCCGGTTAGAACGGGAAGGCCGGCGTGCCGGAGATAAAAAAGAGAAATACAGCTACAAAGGGAGAATACGGCCCGGACAGCGAGAGCAATGGCCTGCCGAGGCAAACATCGGGGGGACTTTTTCTGCCTTGCATCGTGCCGGAGTTCCGACAGCACGACGCAAAGCAGAAGATGTCACCGTTTGCCCATGACGCGGCCGGCCCGAAAAGAAAAGACTACGGAAAGAAGGCGGAAAGTGCCGTAACAACATCAGGCAGACTGCCTCATGGCGCAGAATACCGTGTTATTTCGACAAGTCGAAGCTCCGGCATGTAGCGACACGAAGCGGGCTGCCGTTGTTCCGGCACGGCCTTCCCGTACCTTGCAATGTAGGGCGGGCTGCGGCACAGACATCGCACCGAGCGGTATAAAGGGGAAACCGCAGTTTTCAAAAGGGGTGAAATACTTGTGAAAGTATTCGTTAAAAAGGCGTTCCTCGCGGGATTGGATTTTAACGCGGCGTAAAAAAATCCCCCTGCCGGGTTGTCGCAACCGAGCAGAGGGGAAGGATTGATATATGAATTGAATTATGGTCAGGCGGCCTGTTCGATGTTCTCGTGTCCGGAAAGTGCAGTCTGCGTTTGTTCCGCCTTTTTGAGACTTTCATCGATCTTCCGCTGCAACTCCTTGCAGTCCAGTTTGAGTTTCGCCAATTCGTCGGCTTTGTTCCAGTTTCGGTCTATGATACCCTGCAAGGCCGGTACCTCGCTTTCCAGTTTTGCGATTTTCTCCTGCTGTCCCTCTATCAGTACGGACAGCCTTTTCAGCGTATTTTGCGGATATTGTGCCGATTCGACAAATCCCAAAGGGAGTGCGCCCGACATGCCGCAACGGTATTTCAATCCGTCCGTTCCCTCTACGAAGAACGTGTTACGGTCGAATATGCCGTCAATGGTATATTCGCTACGCACCAGCAGATTAAGCCCTGCATAAGAGCCTATCGTGCCGTATGCTCCGCTGCGGTAGGTCTTGGCTATGCGGTGCAGTTCCCGTCCGGTCTCTTCGGCTGTGGCCTGCGGCATGTTCAGGAGTAAAGTCGTCCGATTGCCCGTGTACGAGGTGATGTATTCCATGTCCTGCGTCATACGCGCCGCCATGCGGCTTGCCTTTTCCATTTCTTCCCGATTGGCGGTTAACTTGTACTCGGCTCTGATACGCTCTTTCTTGAAAATGGCGTGTTCACGTTCCAACTGCATAATCTTGTTATCGAGTTTCGTCTTTTCGAGCAGGTCTGTATTTCCCGACAGAACGGCCACGAACTCGGCGAAATTCATTCCGCTGTTCTCGTCCATGCAGTCCTCGTCGATACGGCGCACGGCAATCGTACCGTCATTGATTTGGTTGATGAACATTTGCTTGTTCTTTAACAGATTGAACTTGTAGGCGTCGAGTGTCTTTTCCGTGCCGTAAACCACCACGTCCACCACATTGCCGCCCCAGTGCTTCACCGTATTGCCCTTGCGTACCGCCCGCCCGTTGCGCTGTTCCATGTCGGCAGGACGCCAAGGTATTTCAAGATGATGCACCGCAACGGCTCTCTGCTGCGCGTTTACCCCCGTACCTAACATGCTCGTCGAGCCGAAAAGCACACGCACCCGACCTTGGTTCATGTCCTCGAACAGCCTTTTTCTCGCCCGTTCGGTGGTGGCGCACTGAATGAACTGTATTTCATCAGCCGGAATGCCGAGCCGTACCAGTTTGTCCTTGATGTCGGCATAGATGTTCCACTCGCCCGATTTATATGTGGAAAGGTCGCAGAAGACGAACTGTGTGCCCCGGTTGGCGTTCGAGCGCATGTAGTAGTCGTAAACCGTCCTTGCACAAACGGAAGCCTTATTGTTCCCGTCGTCGCCGAACCGTTCGCCCAACAGCCGCATATCGAGGGACATCTTGCGGGATATGTTGGTGGCGACAAGCATTTTCGCCTTGTCGAGATTATCCGGTTGCGGCATATCGAGACCGAGGTCTTCCCATTTTCCGCTATGTGCAAAGGAGACAAGACGCTCGATCATATCTTTTTGCTGTGCCGTAGGTTCGAGGGAAAGGAAGCGCACGTTCTCTTTCGGTATGTCGAGGTTTATCATCTTGGCGGTACGATAGTCGGTAATCTCCCGCAGGAACATCGCCAGTTCCGGGACTTTGATGTAGGTTCGGAAACGTTCTTTGCGTTTTACCTCTCCCGTTACGCTCAACTCATAGTCGGAGGTCTTTTTCGTGAATATGGCCGCCCATGCGTCGAAACAACTGATCCGTTGCCGCCGGAGTTCCTGCGGACGCAGGTATTTGAACATGACATACAGCTCGGTCAGCGCATTTACCACAACCGTACCCGACAAGAACGTAGCCCCCAAATCCTTGCCCGTGCGGTGCTGAATGTCCCGAATGGCGAAAAGCAGGTTCATCGCCCTTTGCGAGCCTTGCGTGTTGCCTATTCCGGCTACTCTCGTGTGGCGTGTCTGAAACATGAGATTTTTGAACATGTGGCTCAAATCCGAAAGTTTGGATTTATCGCAGAAAAATATATCGAAAAAATGGAAATCTGAATCTGACAATTTAGCTACATTTTTGGGTTTCAAGGGAATAATTGATAGAAAAACATAGTTGCAAATTTCCCAATTCACAAGAGGAGGAATATGTAAAACTCAATTTTAGAGAGGACGAACTTTTAATCTAAAACTTGACTATCCTTATCAGCAATGAAAAGAGCCATATCATTACTCAAAAATAGAGTTTGATACGGCTTTTTTATGTTTGTTAGTTACAATCTGTAATTTTTTAGAGCGGTCATGTTAGTTTTAACACGCCCTTTCTTTTAGTGTTTTTGTTACAACAGTCTGAATCTTATCGTTCATTTCTCCCAAAATCGAAAAAAACTTTTCTTGGATTTTTTCTTCTTTTTTGATATTTGTTTTTCTTCCCAATCTTCAACAAATACACTTCGATTATTCCGAATAAAATAGTGTGATCTGCAAGGGAAATCCCAATTTCCAATGGAAGGATAGAGGGAAATGGTTTCCCCGTCAAATGTTAATTTCCAATCGTCGGGAGATATTGGTGTTACAACTTTTTCGCCACAGCCACAAGCGCATAAATGGATTACAATCTTACCCCGCATCGAAATATACAATACCCCTTGCTTAAATTCGTCAGGCATATAACCCACAAACTGAATTTCGTAATTATCAATCTTTTCCATTGTATATATCATTATCGTTTATGGAGTAAACAGAACGAACCTCTTGCTTTGTATCGCAGTAAAATCCTAACATTTTTTTCCATTTAATGATAGAATATATTGCAGCCATCGCATTTAATTCGGCTATTTGAATGTTGCTTGCATACATATCATCATCTTTAACATCATTACCGCTAAACACTTCTTTAATATGCGAATAATGATCCTTGTAAGCAGCTGTAATTTCCACCATCCCATCTAATGTACAGTTAGATAAACCTATACCTAGACCTGAGTTGATGAAGGGAATTTCGTTATCAATGAGGTATCCTGCTATTGTATTACGAACACTCACTTTGTCTATACACAAAAAAACGTAACTCATACTTTTTAAAGAGGTTATATTATCTTGTGTAATATATTCTTTATGAGGAATAATTCCTTTGTGAATTTGACTGTATTTTTTATACAGATACTCAACCTTAAAAAGTTGTTGTTCCAATTCTTCAACAGAAGCAGCACCAGGTGCTCGAAATGCATTGTGTGTATTAAATAAATCAGCATCAAATAAATGTATTTCGGAAACTGGTGTTTTAGAAACAAAATCAAGTATGTAAGAGCCAGTACCTCCTGCTCCAATGATAGCAATTTTCAGCGGATAAAACTTGTCATTAAAACAGGCTGTATTAGAATGGCTTGCATTGGTATCGGTATAAACCAATGGGCTATCTTCATTTTTGACAATCAATGGCTTTTTCAACTGACGACACGCTTCTGAATCTAAATTTATTGCAGGTGAAGAGATTATGTTATAGTATGTTGTAACTTTATCATAATAGTCAGCATAAACCCGATCATCAGGATGACACGAAAGATAAAAATCAGAGACGACATTTGCGTAAAGATTTTGTTTTTGGGGAGAATTTACTAATGAAGTAACAAAACTGCCATCAATATTACAAGGCTGCTCTCCAATGAAATATGCAGTATGATCTTTGGGCTTGATTGTGATATTCCCTGAATTAGCCAATGCCATAACAAGGGTACCTGATTTAATTTCCTTGTTTTTATTGAGATAAGGTATGTAGTGGACAATTAAGTATCCACTACATATTTCAATCCTATAATCTTCGCTTTGAAGTTTTATCAGGTCTGGACTACGATTGATGATTGCTTCTGACATTGAAATTCATATTATGTTTGACAAAAACTTCCGTTCCTTTGGACATCAAACCTTTAGGGTTTTCTTTTGGTCCATCGGAATATTTCACTGTATAGCCCCTATTTGGGTCATAGCTTCCATTTGCCAATCTGACAACCTCCTCAAAACTAATTTGGGGTTTATCGTACTTCTTTCTCGACTGATTTACAATGATTTCAACACCTTGAATTTTAGCACGACTAATAAAATGTTCCACGCCTGGACGCGCTAAATCAACAATTTCATCATCTTCGATAAAATCGTCTTTCCAACCATCTGGTAAATCCAAATAAAGTTCATCTTCACGAGGTATGTTACCTAGTTCCCGAATCTGAATACCGCGAATAAATTGTTTGTACCAAGTGTAGTGAACACCGTTAATGGTAAAATGTAATTTCTTCTTCACAAAGAAATACTCCGTTTCTGGTCTTGCCAGGTTTACTCGAACTTCATTTTCTATCAGTTCATCGTTGTATGGCCTGCTGATAGACAAAAATAACTCTGTATCCAAAGGAATACCTACCAATTGTTTTAACTCTGCACCGGTTTTGTACTGGTCAAAAGTCTCAAACTCTTTCCCTTCAATAACAAACTTCAAGGGAACTCTTGATTGCTGTGCGTTTGGCGCCCCGTCATTTAAATTCATAATCATTCTCAATTTAATTCAACTATTATACTGTAAAGCGTGACATTTTTTATAAATTTGCGGGAAATAGCATTTTACTGCAATGCGTCACGCTTATAGGTATATTAAATAGACTGGTAACAAATGGATATTTTACAAAATAAGGAACAAACATATATTTCATACTCGGATGAAGATTTGTTTGTAATGATGTCATTCCGAGAAGAAAATGAGATGGAGGCTCAAGCAGCCTTTAGAATATTCTATGATAGATATAAAGATTTTCTATGGAGCCTATGTTATAAGGTATGTCAAAATGATGAAGAGTTAGCAAAAGATGTATTTATGAATACAATGATGGCTGTTTATCAAAATTCTCATACCTATAATGCATCAAAAAGCAAGGTTACTACTTGGATGTCAAATATTGCAAAGCATGAAATGTTTGACCTGCTCGATGTGCTAAAAGAAAAAAGGATTGGAGAAAAAACTTTTGTTCCCCTAGATGATAATTTAGTAGTCCCAGATATTAAAGATGATACTAACATTGAGACTCCGGAAAAGAAGGCACTCAATGAAGCTTTACAAACTTTATCTGAAAGAGAAAGAGATGTCTTACTTACATATATGATGTATCAAGATGGCAATAAACACCTTCCAGATGAGGTTACAAAACTCTTATGCGAAAGATATGGAACTACTAGTGTCAACTTGAGAAAAATAAAACAAAGAACATTGGAAAAAGTAAAGACCCATATATTGCATAACACCCATCTTCTAAAATCGTAAATTCACATGATTATGAAAAAGAAAATTAATATACAAGAGGTAGATTTTGAGGTGTATCTTGATAATGCACTAAAATCTTGTGGATATTTATTTCCAGAAACAGATGAACAAATATCTATATTTGAAAAAGATATGGATCAAATCCCTATTCCAGAATGTCTCAATTCCCCTGATTTTGTGTTTAAATCTCAACGTAGAATTATAAAGAAAAGTCTAAAAGTCTTTGACAATTCAGAAGGTGATATGAATTGGGCTATAGCAGCTAGAGATGGCAAAGATATTCCCAGTGATATATTGGAAAAGATGAAACAGGACAAGGAGGAAGCAAAGAAAAGGCAAAATGGAAATTAGTAATGTTAGAAAAAATGAGCTTATTGAGTTAGCTGAATTTGTTGCTGACGACTTTTGCCCCAAAGGAATGATTATGCCTGAAATAATAGCTACACGATCAGGAATTACTTATAATTATGGGGAATATGGAACCTATTTCGACGGGGTTTTGGAACATGATGCCGGAGAATTTCATATTTACTTAAACAAGCAAAATATCCTATATCAAGACAATACAAGACTCAGGTTCTCTTTTGCTCATGAATTAGGTCATTTTTTTATAGATGAACATAGGAATGCATTAAAAAAGGGAAAATCATTACATAAATCATATCATAGATTATTGCCTAAGAATATCATAGAATACGAAGCTGATTGTTTTGCTTCGAATCTGTTAATGCCACCTAAGCGATTTTTGCAATTCGTTCACAAAAGAAAATTCGATTTTTCTGTCATAGAATCTTTATCAAAAGAATTTGGAACAAGTTTATCTGCTACTCTTTTCAAATTTGTTGAAATTGGCAATTATCCAATAATGGTAGTTTATTCAGAAAATAACAAAATCAAATACCATTGGTGTTCTCACGATTTTCCTTACAAATATTTTAAAGAACATTCTTCTAAAAAATTGCCACCACTTACAGTAGCTGGTGACTATTTCATTAATGGAATCACATGTGAGGATGCTGAAATTGTCAATGCAAACGATTGGTTTAGCTCATATGAAGATATTCGAGGTGTTAAACTTTTTGAAAAATGTATTTATCCTACTTATAATAATGTAGTAATTAGTATTATTTGGCAATAAGAAAGTGTACTAAAACATCCCTTTTAACAAAATCACTTTCGCTACAACGATCTGTGGCAAAGGTGATTTTTAGTCTATGAAAGTTTTGACATCCCCTTATTATGCTATGTATAATATTGTTTGTGTTATATCTTGAAATATTAAACTCTAATGAGAGAACTTTTTTTTGCTTCTTTTTTGTGATTCCACAATATTTTGATAACTTGCCACTGTTTTCAGATAGGTTGGTTGGATAATTGCTCATAACTTATTTTATCGCAACCTTGAAGCTACGAAACAACACCTGTTAATTAGCTGATTAACAATTAAATATAAATTATTAAATCATTTCAAAACTGTTTCTTAATCTTTTAATGTTTAAATGGGAAAAGGAGACCGAAAAACTCGTAAAGGAAAAAGATTTATAAATTCTCCCAGAAAGGGGGCTAGACATGAATATACAAAATCAGGAAACAAGAATATGGAACAGAAGGTAGAAAAAAAGCAAAATGCTTATGAAAAATATATCGAAAAATTAGACACTTCTAGTTATGGGCACAACGATTCATATAAAATTAATGATGAACTTCAAGAAGTGATAAGAAAACTTGTTGATGCAGGCTTAAATGATATTGCTATAAAAGCAGATTTAGATCGCCAAGTCTTTGCAGTTAGGAAGTCATTTGACTATGTTGATGATGAGGAACAAGGAATAGCGAAAGGATTGTCTTGGCAAGCATCAGGTATCAAAACTTTACAAGATGGTGTAGAAGCCCCTTTTTACTGGCCTGATGTTAGAAATTATACACAGGAAGATTTTGAGTATTTTGAAGAACGTTATAATGAAGCAAAAAATCTGTATGCAAAGACAGAATATGGGTTAATGGTGTACTTTGGAGAAAAGACGGATTTTTCTAAGCGGAATGATTTTAAATCTCAACTTAGCAGTGAACTACAAAAATTAGCAGAAAAATATTATGATGAAGCTCAGAAGGGAGATTATCAAAAAATAGGATACATTTTAAGTACTCTTACTATGGCATTCAAAATAGCATCAAGTTGCAAATTAGAAACACAACTTGAAAAAGCTATAAATTTATTATTTGAAATACAGCAAAACTGGGATATTGAATCTACTAATACTACATATGTTCCTTTGAGATATTCAGCATTTATGTCTGATAATTATAGTATATTCAAAAAATATATAGATTTTTCAAAAGTAGTAAGTCGTAATGATTATGCAATTAAAATAATTGAAAACGAAAATTCTTATAGTGCTGTTGATGCATTAATAATCAATGATAGAATAAAACGGAAAATTAATCAACCTATTGATGATTCTATTCGTAAAAGAGCCGAATTATACGAAAAAATTGCAAGCCAACGAAAGAACGATATGGCTTCTATTCATTTTATAGAGTTAGCATTAGCATTATATAAGCAACTTAACGATGAAGTCAAGACACAAGAACTTGAAATATTATATTCTGAAAATAGAGGCTCATTCCCTTTAAATCAAGTTAGCACACAGCTACCTCAAACCTATACGGATGCAGTAAACAAAGCGATTGAACAAACAATAAACACGAACAATGAAAAAGGTTTATTGGATGTATTTGCAAACTCTCCTTGGTACGAAACTGATGAATCTATTCGGTCATTATCTGAAACGGTAGAGAGAGGGTTAATTGATTCATTGCCTCTGTCCATAATTGATGAGCGTGGTAATACAATAAAAACCTACTCTCCTGATGAAGGTAAATTCTGGTCAACATATAGCTATTACTTTAGTTTTGGAACAATGAAAATGTTTGAATTATTTAAAGCTGCTGTAAAATCGGGAAGATTAACTTATGAATCGACTATATCATACTTAGAAAACACATGGTTAAATGAATCTATTGAAAGAAATTATAATGGAACAACAAAAATAGTTATACCATTAGACACTATAAAGCCGGGAATTAAAAGAATATTTGAAGAATTTAATAATGCGGTGAAAGATGAAAAATATGTCTGTGATTTTGTTACTATTATTGACAGCTTGACTTTAAAAATAGAAGGAGTGTTAAGATTCTTTATTGAAAGACTTGGCATACCGACTTTTGCCACAAGACGGACAAAAACAGGGAGTGTTATAATGGAAAAACTCTTTGATGATATAATCGCAGACTTGCAAAACACACCCGAAAAGCCAATTGGTTTTGAAGAAGATCACCGCACACTGATTAAATATGTAATGTCTGAAAAAATCGGCTGGAATTTGAGGAATGAAGTGGCACATGCTCTTCTACAAATAGAAGATTATACACCAGATAAAATTATTGTTTTATTTTGCTTGATTTTGAAATTAAGCAAATATTCATTTACTAATAAAAATGATAATTGAAATACAATATGGAAGAATCGTGGAGACATCATTATTTACCTCAGTTTTATATAAAAGGGTTTTGCGATGAGAATGGAACAATAACTGTATATAATAAGCAATATAAAAAATTTGAGAAGAAAACTCCTAAATATATTTTTTTTGAAGCGAATAGAAATACTTTTTTTGATGCATTAGGAAATCAAGGAGATACACTTGAAAAAATATATGCTTACTTAGAATCAACTATTTCTCCTCATCTAAACAATGCCATTAATGATACAACAGGAAAGATGGCAGTAGAAACTTTGAGAAATCTTATATTTTTAGCGTATCTGACTAAGTGGAGGAATCCTCTATATGATGAATCTTTTGAGAACTTAAAGGAAACTTTTACGGTTGATGACTTAGGTTTAGGATTAAGGGCAGATGGGGAAAGATTAGATATTGAATTAGAAAAATTTTTCCAGTCTGATCTTTCGCAAGAGAGTAAAAGGCTTCTTTTGTCGATTCAACCATTTAGGTTTAAAGATGATTACGAAATAATATTTAAAAACAGTTTTATTATTCCCTCATCCACCCCATGTTTATTAGGAGATTGTCCTTTTTTAGAGGCAAACATAGATGAGAATAGAGTTTTTGAAGACTTCATCTTTCCTGTTAGCCAAAATCAAAGATTAGTATATTCTAACAGAATCAACAAATATGAATTTGTAGAGTATTGTAAAAATAATGAATCTGCAGCATGTGACTTTATTCACTTATTTTCAACAACGAATAATCTTGCCACATTTCATTTAGCTGAAAAATATGTAGCTTGTTCCGATGAGACATATCTAAGAACAATAGTAGATTCTTACGACAATTTGATAAGAAATCAACTATGCAATATAAACTTACTCAGGCAGGTTTTTAGTATTTTACATAACTATAATACTTGACAGAAAACAAATATTACTTGTTTATAAATTAATTTATTTTATATCAGCCTACCATATTTGCGCTTTTTCTTTCAGCGCAGGAATGGCATTTCTTCTTTCGGGTGGTTCTCCGGTTTGGGATTAAAGGATTGAAAAAAGTCCTCCGGTTACACTATCCGAAGTATAGCTGTTCTCATAATGTGTGCCTGGTTGATTCTTTGATTGACTCTTGTACTTGTTCCTGTTTTCCACCATACAAATCATTAAATACGTTGGCTGAATACTCCTTACCCAGTCGGGAACTGTTCAGTATAGTATGGGTGGTAAGGTCAAAAAACGTAGTCCCATAAATCCGTCCTTCGTCGTTTCGCCGGAACAAAACATCAATACCCTGCAGCCTTAACTTGGTTCGGAATTCACTCTCACTTCGGCTGCCCAGCTTGGCTTCCGATATCGTTTTGAGTAACAGTTTGAAAATGGATCCAATCTGCTTTTTCATAGCTTTACCAAGTGTAATGAATTGATTCATTTATAATCCAGAGGATGTCTTTTTAAATATATTGTATATATTGCTTGGAATAACTCTCTGTTTCCATATAGGAAAGAAGAAGTGGGTAGGTATCTCTCTAATTTTTTAAATCCATGTTATATATTTTTTGTTAATAATAAATTGACAAGTAAGAAATAAAATCAGAATCAGTAAGGAATCCTATAACTGTTTATCAAATAGTTATAGAATTAAGTTTGGATTTTATTTTTGTTTGGATAATGGCACTCGTCCACGAAAATATGGTCGATACCCATTGTATGAAAATCCACCGTGTCGTCCTTGCGGTTGTCAATCTTCATTCGCAGTTCGGAGAGTTTGGCTTCGAGGTTCTGCTTCCGCTTTTCAAGTCCGTTCTGCATTTTGCCGCTCCGGTAGCGCATGGTGGACTGTTCGAGCACTTCGAGGCTGCGCTCCACGTCGGCGAGTTCTTCGGAGAATATCTCGAACATCGTCTGCGACGACTGGGGAATCTTGGCGAACTGGTCGTGCGTCAGAATGATGCAATCCCAGTTGTTGTTCTTTATCTTGGAGAACACCTCTTTGCGGTTGGCAGGCGTGAAATCTTCCTTACCGGGATAAAGCACCTTAGCCGAAGGATAGGCTTTGCGGAACGTGTCGGCTATCTCGTGTACGTTGGCTTTCAATCCGATAATGAGCGGCTTCCGCACCAGTCCGAGGCGTTTCATTTCGTAAGCAGCCGCACACATAACCATCGTTTTGCCTGCGCCTACGGTGTGCCAGCAGATACCGCCGCCGTTCTGCTTTATCATCCAAACGGCGTCCTTTTGCGAGGGGTACAGTTCATCGTAGGGGAAATGTTCAAAGGATAATCCCGGAAAGGTCTGTGCCGAGCCGTCATAGGCGGGACGCACATAACAGTTGAAACGCTCGTTATAGGTTCTTACCAGCTCGTCCCTGACTTCCGCAGGCCGATTGTCGAGCCATTGGTTGAAACGGTCTCTGATTTCCTGTATTTTGGTAGCGGCTTCTTGTATAGCTTCCTCGTCCGGCACACGTACCTTTTCCCCGTTGCGCTCTATCTCCTTCGTGATTTCCGGAACGGTATCGTGCAGGGCGTGTACAAACAAATCCTCGCCGTTGTAGTTGCCTATGGAGTAGGTATTGTAGGCTATGGGGGAATATCCTTGCAAACGCACCAAATAGGTATCGTTCACGTCGAAGTACATCACCTCTGCCTGCACCCCGAAGATTTCTTCTGCGAAGTCGGCATACAGCTGCGTGTCTATCCACCTTTCCCCCATGTTAATATCAAGCTCTTCGTAGGGGATCGCTTCGGGAACAGCTTCTTCCAGTGCTTTGACAGAGGTTTCCGTCCACGCTTTTTCCTTGTCCGAAAGGTCGGTCAGGCAGGAAACGATGTCTTTGCATTTGGCTATGACGTTACCCGCTATGAACTTGCCTTTGTGCTCCCATGCACGGACAAGAGGGTTGTAATAGATTTTGCCTTTGAGGTCGCCGGTGATTTCTTCCTCGCCCTTACCCGTTGCTTGTCCGATATAGTTCATATCGACTTTGCCGTAAAAGTTCAGGCTGCTTGCCAGCGCTTCGTCGGACGTAAGTTTCTTGTTCGTGTCTATCTTCCGGAAAGCTACCGGTTCGCGCATGATGTCGGCCTTGAAGATGTCCTTGCCGAGCTGCATTTCAATCGTGAAGACTTCCACGCCGAGACTGTCGAGCATGATAAATTCCTTGTTGTCGTTTTCGTGGAAACAGCCCCATTTGCGGGTGAACGTGTCGTAACAAGTGTTCAGCCGTTCACGCAGGTTCGGGTACTCTTTTTGTTCTTCCCTTTCTTTGATAGACAAATCAAAGTACGCCTTGCGAATAGGAAAATAGTCGTTTGCCCGTTCCATGTTCACCTTGCCCTCGTCCACCGGAACGAAATCAACGGCAACCTCCCGGTAGTGGCTCGACTTGCGGAACTGTACCGTGCCTACCTGCCCCTCGAAGACGACCATTGCGCCGTTCTTCATCCATGCTTCCAGTTTGTCCGTGTAGGCGCGTCTGCCTCTGTCGGCCGATACAAGGTTCATATCGTCACCGCCGAAAAGCGACATTTGCCGAGGTGTCGTTTCTTGTCCGTGATTTGCGAAAAGGTCTTTTCGGAAATAGCGTCCGAAGTCGTATTTCAGAAGTGCGGCGAGGTATTGTGTCATGGCACTTTCGCCGCCGAGCCACTGGTATTTGCGCACGTATTTGCCGAATTGGTTCAAGACAATGCGGCTGTCTGTCGCCAGTGCGGTTTTCGGCAGGGAGAACAGTTTGTTTGCGTGTTCGGTCATCGTTCCTGTCGTGTCCGCCTTTTCCTTGGCGACTTGCAGAAACACCCGTTCCCGTTGTGAGAGAGCCGCTTTGCGAGTGTGTTTCTGAAATATCAAGAGGTCGCTGCCTACCTCTATGCCGCTGGTCGGCATGAAAAGCGTATCGGGCAAGCGTAAGGCCGTTATGAGGTCGGCATGGTTCACGAGGTATTCGCGCACGAACTTGTTGCTTGGGGTGTCGGCTATGCCTCTCGACGTAACGAAAGCCAGCAGACCGCCCTCGGTCAGCAGTTCCATTGCCTTGACGAAAAAGTAGTTGTGAATGGTCTTGGTGGCTTGCTCGTATAGGCCGCCTTTTTTCCACAGCTCGGCGTCGAACACCCGAAAATTGCCGAACGGTATGTTAGAGGCTATGACATCAAAGGCCGTGTGTTCCAACTGTTGGTCGGCTATCGTCTCGAACCCGGTTGTCAGGGCGGTTGTATCATCGTTCAGAAGAGCGAGGATAAGCCCCGTGATACTGTCCTTTTCAAAGGCATAGCTGCGGGTTTCGGGCATGGCTACCGGTAAAAATCCGCCTATCCCGGCACTGGGTTCGAGGAATGAGCGCATTTGCAGGTCGTTTTCCCTGAATGTGGCGTGTATTTGCCTTGCCACCGTGTCGATAAGGAACTTCGGCGTGTAAAAAGCCGTGAGTACGGAGGCTTTTATGTTCTCCAAAAGCGAGCGATAGGTGTTTTCTTCATCGCCTGCAACGGCTCTCAACACCTCTTGCAGACGTGCCAACGGTTCGGCCAGTTCATCGGGTACGGGTTTGTCCGTTCCGATGTTCAGCACTTCTTTGATACCCCCGAAGCCGGAGTAACGAGATAATATCTCTTTTTCTTCACTCGTAGCCGTCCTGCCTTGTTCGTGGATTTTCATTGCTGTTTCGATGGCTCCCACGTTCGCCACCAATGACTTCAATTTGTTGTAATTCATATTCAACCTTTTTTTTATCTCCCTTTGTTCGCTTTGTTTGCGGCCGCAGGGATTATTTTTCTGCATTCCGAAGGTGGCAGGGACAATCGGACAAGGCTGATATGAAAAAATACGCTCGACCGAAGGAGAGGAAGATTTTTGCGTAGCACTCGCGGCGGCAGCCGGCATTGGCAAGATTGGAACGGCCAATTACCTTCGCGGAAAAATATATCTCCGCAGGCCGCACAGAGCGAATGATCGGAGTCAGCGCTACAAGAGGAAAGAATGGGAACGGTTACAAGGGGATAAGGACGGAACGGGTGTAGAAAAGGGAAAGTCGCTATAACGGGCATCATGCTGTCGGCAGAGCGAAAATCCGGTGCAGATGGGATTCGGCAAAGGATTTTTTGCGGTCAATCGAAAGAAAATCCTATCTTTGCAACTGATTTTCAGAAAAAAATAAATAAATCATGGCTGTAAAGAATAGTCTTACCATATCCCCCGAATATCTCGATTTCAGAAACGAGATTACCTCCCGCATCCGCTCGGCACAGTACGAGGCGTTGAAGGCCGTGAACAAAGAAATGATCGCCTTATATTGGGAAATCGGCAAACGGATTACCGAACAGCAAGCGGCATTGGGTTGGGGAAAATCCGTCGTGGAAAACCTTTCGCGGGACATACAGAAAGAGTTTCCCGGAATAAAAGGTTTCGGTGTTTCCAATATGTGGGATATGGCACGCTTTTATACTGAATACCAGTCGAATGAAATTCTCCAACCATTAGTTGGAGAAATCAGTTGGTCGAAGCACATCGTTATCCTGACCAAGTGCAAAGAGACGCAGCAGCGGCAGTTTTACATCTTGGCGACCCAGAAATACGGCTGGACCAAAGATGTCCTTATCAACAAAATAGAGGCAAAGACCTACGAAAACTATCTGCTCGGCCAAAGCAACTTCGACCTGACCTTGCCGGAGAAGATAAAGAACCAAGCCATGCTTGCGTTGAAAGATGAATACACATTCGACCTTGTGGGGCTTTCGGAAGAGCATTCCGAATACGAATTGGAGCAGGCGATCATAAAGAATATCCGTGCGTTCCTTATGGAGTTCGGCCCCGACTTCTCCTTTGTGGGCAACCAATACCGGATAGAAGTGGACGACAGGGAATATTTCATAGATTTATTGCTGTATAACAGGCGTTTGCAGGCCATGATAGCGGTAGAATTGAAAATCGGCGAGTTCCAGCCGGAATATAAAGGCAAAATGGAATTTTACCTGAACGTGCTGAACGACACCGTAAAACTGCCCCATGAGAACCCGGCTATCGGTATCATCATCTGCAAGTCGAAAAGCCGTATGATCGTGGAGTATGCCTTGAAAAGTTCGACAATGCCTATCGGCGTGGCCACATACAGTCTGTCGCCGGAACTGCCCGAAGCCTACAAGGAGCTGCTGCCGACTTCCGAAGAGATTGCGAATAAAATAGCGTTGCTTCTGGAGTAATGGGAACGGTTACAAGGGGATAAGGACGGAACGGGTGTAGAAAAGGGAAAGTCGCTATAACGGGCATCGTGCTGTCGGCAGACCGAAATTCAAAAAAATCCGTACCGGTCGTTTGCCGATACGGATTCGTTCTGAAAGGTCTGTTAGTCAATGTCGTAACCGATCATGTATTCGTCGTTGATAAGCAGGTAGTAGTAACCGTTCAGACACCCCCTGTATTCCTTGCTGAATCCTGCCGCCATATCGCCATTTTCGCGTGGCTCGCACCATAGCGTGCCGTCATAGCCGCAAAAGTCAAAGCGTCCGGTAGAAAACTTTTTGCGCTGTTTCAGAGCTTCCCTGAAAAGGCGCATGTTCATACTGCCGCAATATTTTTCGATGGTCGATAGCCGGATACATTGGCCGTCGATGCGTGTACCCGTAGTCATGCGGTTTTCATAGAGGAACTTTTCGGGGTCTGCGGAAGCGATTTTGCGAAGCCAGTCGTTGGTGTGCGTGGCGAGCTTTGCGAGTCTCTGGTACTTCAAAACCAGTTTTCGGTTTATATCCGTCTCTTCCTTTTCGGTGGTCGGGTAATAGATTTTTTCTATGGCCGTCCAGTTTGAAAAATAATAGCCCTGCCTGCGTTTTCTCGGTGCGATGATACCGATTACATTCATATCCCGGTTGATAAACAACTTCCTGCGTTTTCCCTCGATACGGACGTACAAGTACGGAGGGTTGTCTGTATTACGAAGGTAGGTTTCTGCCGGGTGAATTGTTGTTTCCATATCTGTCAATTCTTAATTTGGTTTTACATTTCTTTGTTCTTTTCGTAGGGACAAAACTGCGCCGTTCATGTCCGTTCAGAGTTTCGGGATTGTACCGCTCTTGTATAAAACTCCGTCCCGATAATAGGAGACAATGCCCGGTTTCAGCCCCATGCTGTCATAGACTACATACTTGACATAATTGCGGTATTTCTCCCCTGAAAAGTTCTTACCGCAGATGTTGTTAAAAATCATGGGTACGGAAAAGCCGTCCTCGCTCGACAATACAACTTTGTCGCCTTGTCTAATTTCTTCTATCATAACAGTTTGTTTTTAGTGATTAAACTTTGAAGCTGTTTTTTCTTTCCCTGCTTTCGCTTTGCTTCGCAGATCTGTTTTTTCAGCTTTTTGAGGCAGGAAATGGATAAAGCCGGAGCATAAACAGCCAAACCCGGATAGAAAACCGACCGTGTAACCGTCTGTTTTCGTTATCCGAATGAAATGTGGATTGGCGTTATGCGCTTTGTCCTACCTTTGCCGACGAAAAGAGAAAATCAGACCTGCCGGCAAACGGATCAAACTTGAGTCGTACAACAGGGATAAGTTAGTGTATGGCACAAAAAGAAGCAGATGTTTGCAAAATATACAGTATGATAAAGAAAGAGTGTTTCACGACAGAATGAATTGAACGAGTTTCGTCCGAGTTGCTCGGCATTATGTAAAAAGGGAGAGCTGCATAGAGTAGAATAGAAAAACCGGTATAGGACGTGAGAAAACATCCGGAAAAATTTGCGTCGCATCGCAAATTATGTAATTTTGCAGTTGTATTTCAAAATTGCATAAAACAATATGGAGACAAAATATATCCACAGAGAACTGTCCGCCGTGATAGAAGAGGCTTACCGCTATTTTTCGGTCATCACGGTCACAGGGCCGCGCCAGTCCGGAAAGACGACGCTGCTCCGCAACTTGTTCTCGCACCTGCCGTATTACTCGTTGGAAAACCTCGATGTACGGAGTTTCGCCGAAAACGACCCGGTCGCTTTTCTGAACCAGCATACGGAGGGCATGATTCTCGACGAGGTACACAACGCACCGAACCTGCTGTCGTATATTCAGGGTATGGTGGACGATGATGCCGACCGGCGGTTTATCCTTTCGGGCAGTTCACAGTTTGCCATGCTGAAAAAGGTTACGCAGTCGTTGGCAGGACGTACCGCCGTTTTCGAGTTACTGCCTCTGTCATACTCCGAAATACGGGAACAGGCCACCGATACGCCTCTCGACAACCTGTTGTTCAACGGCTTTTACCCCGCCATTTATTCGGGCCGCAACGTACCCAAATTCCTTTATCCGGCGTACATGAAAACCTACTTGGATAAAGACGTGCGAGACCTATTGCAAATCAAGGATATGATGCAGTTCCACACGTTTATCCGGCTTTGCGCCGGGCGTATCGGCTCGCTGTTCAAAGCCTCCGAACTGGCCAATGAGATCGGTGTCAGTTCGCATACCGTTACGGCATGGCTGTCCGTCTTGCAGGCATCCTACATCGTTTTCTTACTGCCTCCCTATTTCGAGAACACACGCAAGCGGCTGACCAAAACTCCCAAGCTCTATTTTACGGACACGGGGCTTGCCTGCCATCTACTCGGCATCGAATCACCGGAACAGCTCGCACGGGACAAGATGCGCGGGGCGTTGTTCGAGAACTTCATCGTAACGGAAGCCTTGAAGCGGCGGTATAACCAAGGCAAGGAGAGCAACCTCTATTTTTATAGGGATTCGAACCAGAACGAGGTCGATTTGCTGTTGAAGAAACATTCGGGCCTATGCGGTATCGAAATCAAGTCGGCGATGACCTACCATGCGGATTTCGAAAAGGCATTGAAACAGATGGACGGCTGGGTCAAAGAAAGCGTACTGGACAAGGCGGTGGTCTATGCGGGTAAGCTCGAAAATACCGCCGGGGAAATCAAACTTCTGAATTACACCCATCTGGACGATGTATTGGCTTAACAGCCCCGTCTCACTCAACCCGTATCGTGATGAACGAAAGGCTGCTGTTCCTGATACTGTTCGGCGTTATCGGTGTGCTATGGTGGATTGCCGGTTACTGGCGGCGAAAAGCCGGCAAAGCGGCGTTTGCCGCCGCACGGCTCGCAGATACTGCCGTCTGGCGGTACTGGCCGGCCATCGGGACGCTTGTCGCATGTTCTGCTTCTCGCACCCCAACCTTTTCGAAGATCATCCGCCGCTCAAGCCGTTCAAACTGCGCGGCATAAACATAGCCTTTTACGGGTATTACTATCCGGCACGATACGATGCGCTGCTCGGCGACGAACAACGGGCGTTCTGCCGTTCGCTCTATCGGTTCAAAGAGGGGGAAATACATGGCATCGAGTTCTTCAAGGCGTGCATGACCGCCCTGCAAACGGCCGGGAAGCCTTATCACATAATGTTCATGCCATGCAGTGACGGGTTCAAGTATGTCCGGCGGTTCAACCGGCTCGACTGGTATATCGGCAAGCGGCGGCCGGAACTGACATCGGGACTGTACGATGTCGATGTGTTCGAACCGCGCGATAGCCTGCATGAAGCCAAGGGCGTCGAGAGCCGCATTCTCGAACGGAACTACCGTATCACGGGAAATATCGCAGGGAAAGAAATCATTATTATAGACGACGTGCTGACAACCGGACAGAGCGTGGCCGACTACAAGGAGGAAATCGAGCGGAACGGCGGCAAGGTGGTAGCGGCCATTTTCTATGGCAAGACTGTCGTCATGCCGCCGTTATTGCTAATTAAAAGCCATGTATGGGGCAGCTATCTTGCCGATGCCATCCGGAAAGCGGTAACATAATCCGGTCTGCCTTACTTATTGCAGTTCGGCCAACGCCGCCACGCATTCTTTTTGCGTAGATTTTATATAATTCAGCAGCAGTAACGGATCGACACTTTTGCCGTTCAGTTTGCAGGTGATGTGCAGGTGTTCGCCGGTACTGCGTCCTGTCGAACCGGTAATGCCGACTATATCGCGCGGATAAACGGCTGCTCCTTTGACGGTACGAATCTGCGAGAGGTGGCAATAGCTGACCGTATAGCCGCCATGCTGCAAGGTCACATACTTGCCGGAAGCCTTGTCTTGCCCAACTTTAACGACCACCCCTTCCATCATGGCCAGCACTTCATCCCCTCTGGCGTGCAGATCGAGTCCGTTATGAAACTTTTTCTTGCCCGTAAGCGGGTCTTTGCGGTAGCCGTAGCCGGAATTGATTTTTATATGCCGTAGCGGATAACATACGCTCAAATAACGTTCCACCCATACCTTTTTGCCGATATTATCGGACGATACAGATGTGTCGTTGCCTGCCGGCGTGTCTTGTGCGGCAGCCGTCTTTCCATACCAGACCGCCGTCGTATCGGTATTCGAAGAAACGACTTCCACCTTGTACCTGTTCGGCATAGTTGTAACGGTGTTGAATTGCGCTTGGGAGGGTATCACGGCGAGTGCAATACCCGACATCATAACCAGTAACTTTTTTCTCATGCGGCAAAAATAACAAGCTCTTTCGAAGATAAGAACCTCCAGTTCCTTTTTCTCACCAAAATATGCTAAAAAAGAAGTTTTAAGTATGATTATTTCGATAATATCATACTTAAAAGATAAAATTTATGCCTTGTAATCAACTAATATCAATCGTTTTTTGCTTGACAGAATGAAAAGATTCTATATTTGCAGAGTATAATTATAATATGATAATAGAGTATGAAACAAGTACGATTTGAGTTAGAGGAATTACCCTTTTCAACACTGGCCCGGTTCGGTCTTACACAAGAGATGATCGAAGATTTGCCGATGCGCGTTCTGGAAGATCTTTGCCAAGGAAGGCACTCTCCGGTGCTGCCCGTCCGTGTCCGCGACGAAAATGGAGAGCAGGTCGAGAGTCGCACCCGCTTCGTCTTTATCCGCAGGGACGATGGACAGCCGGACGTGATGTTCTACCCCGCTTTGAAATCCTCGCCGTTGGAGAAATACGACGAAGCCCAACAGAAGCAGCTACTCGCAGGCAAGGCTATCATTGCCGATACGGAAACGGCGGACGGACGGCACAGCAAGGTATTCGTGCAGATTGACCCGGAGACGAATCAGGTGATGTCCGTTCCCACACCCATCATAGGGCGCAACCTGCAAGTTCTGGCCGAAGAGCTGCATCTGAGCTCTGTGGAAATCAAAGATATGCAGGAAGGCAATCCACAGACCTTGGTGATAAACGACGAACCGATTACGGTCGGTATCGACCTGAACAGCAAGACGGGCATCCGCTTCTGTTCGGGAGACGGGCAGAAATGGCGGGAACAATCCAAGCGCGAATGGGACAAATACACTTTCGGCGTGTATGGCTGCTGGATCATGGACGATGACGGCAACCTCGATTATGTTCCCGAAGAGGAATATACCGAAGAGTTGTGGAACGAACAGAAAAAGAGCGGCGAACGCAACCGCGCGGCGGCTCTTCACAAATAACCATTTAATTATCCGCAAATATGGCACAACACCAATATTATCCAGAAGACGTCCTCGTCGAGAAGATAGAACGGGGCGAATACGGCTGGCTCGATTACGTCAACCATTTCTCCGCCGAATGGCAGGAAGAATACACGCGCTATTGCGAAGAGCGCAGCCTCATGATCGGCAACGAATCAGCCGCCGAGTTCGTCCATTACAAGGACGAGCAATTAGAAGCGGCTATGGAAGCCGGGAACGCATAAAATCATCTTATCCTGAAAGACTATGGCGATACGAAAAAATACCAATCCACGGGCAATGGACTTGCAGCCAGAAATGCAACAGATATTGATGCGTAACGGAATGCAGGCCCATATCGTCAGCGACGGCACAGGCTATCGACTTGTCGTGCAAGGCCACGATTCGCCGCTGCTGACCTACGCCATTACCGAACGTCAGATGTTGGCCCTAACAGACTGGGGAACCAATACAGCCAACAAGAAAGCCTATAACGTGTTCACGAGTATCGTAGGCAAGGATTTCTATCTGCCCAAGAATTTCGTCCATGCCCGTAATGCGAACGGTCGTGTCGCTATGGGGCTACACGGCTACCGTATCGGTATCGGCGAGTACGGGCGTGTCGGACGTCTGGGTATGCCTCCTCCGTTTTTGGGCTGGACACCCCGCCACCAGTGGGGTTTTCATTTACGAAGGGTCGGCGGCCAACTGTTTTATCCGGGTGCTCCCGTCGTTCCCGAACGCTGGGACAGACGCATGAAGCCCGGAGAGATGCAATCGGGCGGTTACGGCTTCTATTACAAAGGCGGACAACCGGTACAGACGGCGCAGCAACCGATGCAGCAGACCGATGTCCTGCAAAACCTGCAAACGGTCATCACACCGCTGGTAAGCCGTCCGAGAAGTACAGAACCGGCACGTCCTTATAAAGAGTTGATTACCTCTTCGGTCTATTTCTCCAATGAGAAATGGCAGGAGTGCCTTGCCTCGCATGGTCTTATCGTCGATGAGCAGGCGCGAACACTGACCGTCCAGTCCGAAAAGGTTCCGGCCGATATGGTCTATGACCTGACGGAAGCGGAAGTTGCGACACTGACTTCCAATTCTCTCAAAGACCAACCTATTGAAAAACGTCTGGAAGTCCTGAATGAAGTCATCAAAGGAGATTTTGCCGACCGAGTAAGCATAGAGGCTTTGAACAGCGAACAACGTATCGGAATCGGCCTGCACCCGGAAGTTCAGCAAGAACTGGTGCAACGGCAACAGCAGGAGCAGGAAATCCTCGCTCCGTTGGAGTATGAAACTCAAAAAGAGGGAAACTACGAACAGACAACCTTTATCGGGCATGAGTACGGAGCCACGATAGACGGCCGGGACTTGCAGTACATCAAGGAAAACAAAGGCTGGTATCGGGAAGGGGCTCACGGCCGAGAGGTCGAGGTCGGCGAAATCACCGTACATCCGTCTCAAACAGAAGGGACGTACAAGATGACAGCCGTCATCGACGGGCAGGTCATCAGCCACGAAATCAGCCAAAAGGATTACGACAAATTCTTTGCGGTGGACGATTACCACCGAATGAAACTCTTCTCGAAGATTTTCAGCGAAGTGGATATGAAGACGCACCCGGAGGCGCAGCGGGGACTCGGCGTGAAGATTTTCGCCGCCCTCACTGCCGGCGCAGTGGTCGCATCGGGAGTCGCTCACGGCCTGCGTCACCATCACCACGGGCCGGAGTTCTACGGAGGACATTACGGCGGCCCGCCCCGCCCTTATTTCAAACCCGGCGTCGATACGCCGAGAGATGTAGCGATACGGAATTTCGAGGCCGAAATGAACCGTGAAATAAACGATATGAGAATGGGGAGATAAACAATCATGAGAGAAGGAGAACTTACTTACGACGATTTTCTGCAAAGGCTGAATATTCAAGAAGTGCTGATCGACGCAGGCTATCACCTGAACCGCCGCGACGGACTGCGCTACCCGTCCTACGTGCGCATCGATAGCGACGGGCGGCGTATCCGTGGTGATAAATTCATCGTGACGCAACAGGGAAAGTGCTGCTTTCAAGCGCAACAACAGAGAGTCTATAACATCATCTCGTTCATCAAGGAACACCCGCATTTCTTCTCGGAGTACCGAGTAGGTATGTCTCTCGACCGTCTGGTAAACCTCGTTTGCAACCGCCTGCTGAACCACCCCATCGAAGACCGGACAACACGGATAATCCAGCCCAAACGGGACATTCCGCCATTCGATATAACGAACTACGACCTGCACAAGTTCAACCCGCAGGACCGTGCAACGCAAAAGAAGTTCTATCCCTATTTCAAGAACCGGGGTATCGACCTCTACACACAGTATGCCTTCCATCGCGACTTTTATCTGGCGACGAAACACCGTGAGGACGGGGCAGCTTATACGAACCTTTCGTTTCCGTTGACCCTGCCCAAAGGTGACGGTACAATCGTAGGCTTCGAGGAACGGGGACGCGCGAAAATGGACGGCAGCGGCAGCTACAAAGGCAAGGCAGAGGGCAGTAATTCGAGCGAAGGACTGTGGATTGCCAGCCCTGCCCGAACCTCTCTTCCGGAGGCCAAGCATATCTACTGGTTCGAGAGCGCTTACGACGCAATGGCCTATTACCAACTTCACCAGAGGGAGAACAAGGATTTGAGAAAAGCGGTTTTTGTTTCGACCGGAGGAGCGGCGGGACAACAGCAATTCAAAAGCGTGATCGAAGCCGCTCCCCATGCCACACATCACCTCTGCTTCGACCGTGACCGTGCCGGACAGGTGTACGCCATCAACTTCGCACTTACCCATGCCGGTAAGGTGTTCACCAGTAAGCTGTCGAAAAACAACATGTTGGTTATCCGGCTCATCAACGAGAACCTGCAATGCGAAATGAACCTCGAACCATTCGATTTTCAACTCATAACCGCAACACTGGGCATAAATCCCGTGAAAGAGCCTATAAATAAAAAAGAAGTGGTTCATGATGACTTGGGTATTGGCGACGGGTATTTACAAGAGATGAAGATGACCTGTATAGACGAGTACGAGGCGGCTTGTGCCGAGGGAGCAAGCGGGGAGGAACTTGAAAGAATGAGAGAAAATCTGTCTGCTATCGAAGACGTGATCCGGGGCTATTCGGTCTCCGGTTCGACCCTTCAAAAATGTATTTTGTATGAACCGGCCGCAGACGGTTACAAGGATTGGAACGAACAGCTTTTGGCGAAGATCAAGCTGCAAGAATCGGCTCACGTAGAACCGGCCAGAGAGGAAGAACCCGAACAGGAACGGCAGGCACGTTTCCACCGATGACCATGCAGCATACCCTACATAAAACGATTAAGGATAAGACAATGAATGACAAGGAACTGACATACAGTGATTTTTTACAAAGGCTCGACATCCGAGATGTATTGCTCGACGCCGGTTATCGCCAAAACCGACGCTTCGGGCTGCGCCTTCCCTCGTTCGTCCGCACGGACAGCGAAGGACGACGTATCCGAGGCGACAAATTCATCATAACGCAGCAGGGAAAATGCTGTTTACAGCCGCCCCGACAGAAGGAATACAATGTTGTTTCGTTCATCAAGGAACACCCGCAGCTTTTTGCGGAGTACCGCGAGGGTATAGACCCGAACCGGCTGGTGAACCTCGTTTGCAGCCGCCTGCTGAACCTCCCCATCGAGGAACGCGAGAAACTGATCGTACAGCCCAAGCAGGACATTCGCCCGTTTGACATCGCAGACTATGTTCTGTACAAGTTCGACCCGCAGGACGAGGGGACACAGAAGAAATTCGCTCCCTATTTCGAGAACCGGGGTTTCGACTTCTGTACGCAGCAAGCCTTTTACCGGAATTTTTGTCTGGCGGTGAGACACGGGGCGGACGACACGGTACACGCCCATCTCGTTTTTCCGCAGACCTTGCCTCAAAATGATGGGACTGTCGTAGGCTTCGAGGTGCAGGAGCACACAAGCATAGACGGCAACGACAAAGAGATGGCCGAGGGAAACAATCCGAGCAAAGGATTATGGATTGCCAGCCCTGACCGGACACCTCTTTCGGAAGCCAAACATATCTACTGGTTCGAGAACGCCTACAACGCAATGACCTATTACCAGCTTCATCAGGCGCAACACCAAGAACTGCGAAAGGCGGTCTTCGTCTCGACGGACGGCAAGCCTACCGAAAGACAGATGCGGGGTGTGCTTGAACTTACCATTCCTGCCATGCAACATATCTGTTTCAACAACGACCGGGAAGGATGGAATTTCGCCCGAAAACTGCAAAAAGAAACATACCGTACAGTGCGTTCCGCCATCGAGGAGACACCGGAGAGGAAACCATACCTCGATTCCATACCGGAAGGCGGAGATCTGAACGAAGGGGAATTTTATCTGCTGCCCAAAGGTGGTTTGCAAGAGAGCTGCATACGGTTCGACGCCGAGCGAGAAGAGGCTATGTCGATGCGTTCGAGCGGGCTGTGCGCCCCGGAAGACGTGCAGGAGCAGATGGATACCATGAGAAAGTGTTACCGGGAGTTCCGTGAGAAGTTGCGGGACTTCCTCGGTATCGACAAGGAACATGATGTCGCCATGATCTGTGAAGAGGCGGATTATCGCCATACGAGCTGGAGTGCGCAACTTTTAGCTGAACAGAACCGCGAAGAGACCATCAGTCAGGAGTCGGAGAAAGAGGAAAAGACCGAGCAGGAACGACAAACACATTTTCGCCGATGAACACGTCACACCCCATACCAAACGACCGGAATATCGTCCTGCGACCGCACGCCGGGCAGTTCGTCATCGACGAGCTGCCGTTGATGGCGATTTGTGCGGCGGGATTGGTGTACGGTGGCATAGAGGATATGCCTCTGGGTGCTATGGCGGCCGCCGTTTCTCTGTTCCTGCTCCTTGCGCTGGCATACCGTTTCGCTTGCCTGCGTCGGATACGTTACCGGGTCGGCAGGGAGCAGCTTGTCAGCGAACACGGGCTTTTCTGCCGTAAGGTCAATTACATGGAGCTGTACCGTATAATAGATTTTCAGGAACATCAAAGTCTCATGCAGCAGCTTTGCGGTCTGAAAACGGTAAGCCTCCTCTCGACGGACCGAAGCTCGCCGAGACTCGACCTGATCGGCATAAGGCACGAAAACGACATCGTTTCGCTTATCCGTGAACGGGTCGAATACAACAAACGAAAAAAGGGAATATATGAAATTACGAATCATTAGTTTGAGTCTGTCCGCCGTCCTCCTCTGCCTGCTGCCGCAATGGGCAAAGGCGCAGATTGCCGCTTCCAACCCTTTGGAATGGGTGGCGCTGGCCGAAGGCAACGAGGTGATAAACGGGCAGATCGAGAAACAAATCAAGGGACAAACCCAGACGGCCCTGATGCAAAATACCATTGCAGCCGAGTTCAACCGCATACACCAGTGGGAAAAGCAGTACAACAGTTACCTGAAAACAGCGAACGGTTACGCTTCCTCGCTGAAAGCCTGCACGCACTTGTACAATGACGGCGTGCGGATTTTCCTCACGTTGGGCAAACTCGGCAAGGCAATTCAAAACAATCCGCAGGGCATTGCCGCCAGTATAGGCATGAATAACCTCTATATCGAGACGGCCACGGAACTGGTGTCCGTATTCACGCTGCTGAATGATGCGGTTGCCAAAGGCGGGACGGAAAACATGCTCACGGGTGCGGAACGCTCCAAGACCTTATGGGCGCTGAACGACAAGCTGTCTGCTTTCAGCCGCAAGCTGCACCTGCTCTACCTAAGTATCCGGTATTATACGCTGAACGACGTGTGGAACAACATAACGGCGGGCATGATCGACCGCAACAACGGCGAGGTGGCACGTATGGCCATGTCCCGCTGGCGTAGGGCGGCAGCCGTCGTACATTAAAACGCATGGGACGATGAAACGGATAATTATCATAGGGTTTCTGCTATTGTGTGCCGGCATTTTCAAGGTGCAGGCGCAGAACGATCCCGTGCTTGCCGGTATGATACTTCTCTACACCGACAAGGCGGAAAAGGAATTGAAGAATCAGGAGAAGGTAATGCTGATGCAAACTACGGGACATATATGGACGAAAGAGGAAGTGAAAGCCACAACCGACTTGCAACGGGAGTTCAACAATTATCTGAACTCCTTTCGCTCGATTGTCTGCTATGCGGCCCAGATTTACGGTTTTTATCACGAAATATCGAGGCTGACCGACAACATGGGGGATTTTTCCGACCAGTTGAGCCGTCATAGCACCCATGCGCTGGCCGTCGCTCTCTCTACCCGGCGGAACAAGATCTATCGTGAAATGATATTGAACAGCGTGGAGATTGTAAACGACATCCGCACGGCCTGTCTTTCGGACAACAAAATGACCGAAAAGGAACGTATGGAGGTCGTATTCGGCATTCGCCCGAAGCTCCAGATGATGAACAAGACACTGCAACGGCTGACCAAGGCGGTGAAATACACGTCGCTGGGCGACATCTGGCGGGAAATCGACGAGGGGGCGCGTCCCGTGGTTGACAAACAAGACATCGTGAAAGCCGCCCAAAGGCGTTGGCGGCAGAACGGAAGAAATGTAAGACCTTAAAAAGCAAGAATATGGGATTTTGGAGTACAGTATTGAAATATGGCGGCAAGACCGTCAAGGGTGTCGGTAGCGCCACGTCAGCTACCGGGAAAGCCGTCGGCAAGGCGGTATTGAACCCGGCCCAGACCCTCCGGAATACGGGTCAAGCGGTCAAGACCGCTACGGCCGGTGCTGCCGTCGGATATGTGGGCTGGGAGAAACTGACCACGGACAAGAGTGTCGCACGAATCGTCAGCGAGGCTGTGGTCGGCAAGTCCGCCACAGATGCCCTTGCCGGTACGGGAGAGAGTGTGAAAGAGCTGAAAGAGAAAGCCGGAGAGACGATTGAAGCAGCGGGCAATGCAGTGGCCGGTATCGACTCGAAACTGAATGGGGTGTCGAATTTTCTGCGGGAGACCTCCGGTGGCGGTCTGTTCGACATGCTCGGCGGTTTCTTACGCAATCTCGGACGGGGCAATGTGTCGGGGTTGAACATCGTAGGACTGGTAGCCGCCGCATTCCTTGTATTCGGGCGTTTCGGCTGGTTAGGTAAGATCGCCGGTGCGCTGCTGGGCATGATGCTTATCGGCAATAATGCCGGAATCGTCCGTGCTCCGAGTGCAGAGCAGCTATCGAGGGTACAGATGCCGACCATCTCCACGGAAGAACAAACCCAAAGCGGGGGTATGAGAAGATAGGAACACGAAAATATATAGAAGATGAAATATACAGAAGAAATGATCCTGCACTCCGAAAGCGGTTATTGTATGCCGTTCGAAGCTCCGCAGGGACAAGACGTAGAGTTGTCGCTCGGCTATGGCGAGCAGAAACACCCTCAAACGGGTGAAAAGTTTTTTCATCACGGCATTGATTTCAATGTCCGGCATTACATGTTGTCGGCTGTGGCCGACGGTATCGTGTCGGGTGTAGGAAACGACTCCGCACACGGTATTTGCCAGACTATCCGATACGGTATGTACGAAGTGACCTACGGCCATCTGGCCAATGTCTTCGCCCAGTTCGGGCAGCGCGTGCGAGCCGGGCAGACGGTGGCCATGAGCGGGGAACTACTGCATATCGGGGTACACTTCAAAAGTGAGGAACTCAACCCGCTGGAGTTCCTGACGATGCTCTACGGCAATATCCGGGCGTTGCAGGAGGCCGGCGGGCACGATACCGACTATTTCCCCGACTCGGAGATGACGTTGAAAACCGACTATGAACGGGACAAGAGGGAAATAGAAGAACTGATGTTGCGCTTCCTGCCGCACTATATGGAGGATTTGCAGCGGGGTGCATACACGCTTCCCGAACATACGGAACAGTCGCTGCGCCACATTTTCACCATAGGGGCTATGAAAGAGTATTTCTACGAAACCATGCCGAGTATGGCCAACCCGCTCGGATTGGGGCGCAAAGCCATGCCGCTGGCCTGCAAGGTACAGAACCTGCTTATCGCTGATTTTTTGAACTATCTCGCCCTGCGGCATGAGGTGTACCTCTCCACGATGAGCGGCGAGGTAAAAAAAAACTTCATGACGAAGCCGTAGCTCATAGCGGAATCATCGACCCGCTGGCGGAACTGGACATCGACATCCAAAGTTTCGACATACCGAGAATCGTTTCTGTCTATCCTGACCGGGCCGGCATACGCTGGTGGACGAAGGCTTGGTTCAACAACCGGGAGGAAGGGGAAGCCTCGGTGGAAATCGAACGGGAACAAGCCATACGCTTCATTCAGGACAACATCGAGAAGGACGCATGGCTCGAAGAGTTTTTTCCCAAGCAGATGGAAGTTTACCATAGCGCCATCGAGCAGACGAAAGAGCAACTATTGAAACAGATAAATATGATATAAAGATACTTGTTTATGGACGGAGGAATAAAGCAGAGCAAACGATTCGCGGAGATAGAGCGTCTTGTGGGCGACTATTTCCGCTGTCATCTCGCACCCGTCATGAGAGATACGCAGACCTATCTGACCGAGAAACAAGGTGAAGAGATGAAAGAATATTCCACCTCTTTGGGCGGCATACTTAGCATGATGACCGCATCGGCACAGCCGCTCGCCGATCCGTACCAGACCCTCAAGGTGACGGGTGAGTGGAACTCCAAAACTACGGAGGACTATATCGAGATGTGCAAGGAACGGATTCTCGGCTCGGAAGATATGCAACAGGATCTCGCTTACATGGCCGGCGAGTGGCGCGATACCGTCGTGCAAGAAATCGGTCGTGAGCGATACGATGAACTCTCGCAACAGCTCGGCGGCGATCTCGCCTACGCTTATATGGATTACCGTGTCGAGCAGCTGATGATCGACAAGCTGGTAAAAGACCGTATGCCCAAATCTTCGGCCGATTACATCATCCGTAAGGCGGCGCAGTCGAGCCTGCTCGGTCTGTCGCAGACTTTGAGCCGTTCGCCGCTTGCCGAAGAGATCGAAAAACGCGGCGAGGCCGCCTATCGTCCGACCCGGATAGAGAAAGGTGTAGGCTGGTTGTTGGGGGCGTCGGCGGATACCGTCATGTTGGGCGGTGTGGGTTCATGGGGAACGTTCGCCCGGTTCGTCGGTGCGGACGCAGCTATCTCGGCCGTCGCCTCCCATTTCGGGCAGGAAGAGCCTCACAAGCTCCCGGTCGAAGCGTGTATCAGCAAAGGCGTGTTCGGCAGCGAACGTAACGTGTTCGACGACTTCCGTAAGGAAGCCGCCATGATACCGGTCGGGGAAAATACGCTTATAGCCACGGCCAACGGGCAGTTGCAAAGAAAAATACCGGTCATAACATTCGATTTTATGGATTGGATAAAGAAAGGAGGAAGTGGTATGCCGTTTTGGAAAAATTATACCGAAGAAGAGCGGGAACGGACGGAAAAATACAAAGATGTGCCGCTCGTCGTCGCTCCCGGACAAGAGGAAGCCTACCTGCAACAGATAGCGAAATACAAAAACAAGGCAGACGGACAGCCAGAAGAGAAAACGGAGACAGAAGAGAAAACCGAAAAGGAAGTACAGTCTGTCTCCCCTATCGTAGAGAAAATGCAAGAGGAACAAACCCGACCGGAAACGCAGGTTATGCAGGGCAACGGAGACAGTTGGGACAGGTTGGTCCGTTCGCTGGGTTTGGACGGCATCGGCAATGTAGCGGGCAATTTGGGTTATATTCTGGCCATGCTACCCGACATTTTGCTGGGTGTATTCACCGGCAAGACGCAATCGCTGGGTCTGGAAGACAATCTGCTGCCGATAGCGAGTATCGTGGCGGGCATGTTCATCAAGAACCCGCTGCTGAAAATGCTGCTTATCGGTCTGGGCGGGGCAAACCTGCTGAACAAGGTAGGACACGAGGCATTGGGACGGGGGCAAACAGAGGGAAACAGAACCGATGCAGGTAAAAATGTGCAGTACAGATGCTATCCTGACGAACCGCTCAATCCGCGCATCGTGAATCCGGCCCTGCAAGGCAGTACACTGGTCGCCACGATAGACCGTGTACCCTGCACCGTCCAGCTTAGTCAGACCGTAGCCGATGCCTATCGCGCCGGAGCTTTGCCACTGAACACGCTGGCGAACGCCGTACTCGCCCAAAGCGACCGTCTCCGTCAGATTGCCTCACAGAACTATGATAACGGAGAACGGGAAACCATCGTGCGGACACGAGGCATCCAATAGTGCTGTAATCAACAAAGAATGGAATATGAAAGAGAAATCGACCATAGAAAAGAATGCCGAGGAAAGGCAGATAGTTTTGCTTTCCACGGCTTTAAGCGAAGCGTCGAACGCCGGAGGCCACTGGCTCAACGCATCGGGGAAGGGTTATCCGAGGCTTTACCCGAATGGCGTATCCGCCAGCCCGTTCAACGCATTGTTCATGGCATTGCACTCGGACAGAAACGGGTGCAAGACCAATCTGTTCACCCTTTACAGCGAAGCCAAGGCACGCGGCACATCGGTTCGGGAACACGAGCAGGGCGTACCTTTCCTTTTCTATAACTGGAACAAGTATGTCAACCGGAACAACCCGGAAGAGATCATCAGCCGGGAGGCTTACCTTGAATTGGACATAGAACAACGAAAACAGTACAAGGGAGTACACAACCGGGAGATACGCACGCTTTTCAACATCGACCAGACGACACTGCCCTATACGGACAGAGAGCTTTATGAAGCTGTTCTGGAACGGGACGGGAGTGCTGTGGAAAGAGGTTACACGGAAGCCGACGAACGCCGGTTGCACGTCCGCTTCAACGATTTCGTACAGAAAATGCGGGAGAATCTTGTCCCGATACGTTCGGACGGCAGCGGTGTCCCCCACTACGAGACGGATCGCGATGCAATCTATATGCCGCGCCAAAGGGAGTTCGAACATTATCACGATTACGTGCAGGAGGCTCTGCGGCAGATCGTCAGCGCCACCGGACACCAACAGCGTCTCGCACGGGAAGGTATGGTGATGAAAAACGGCATGGCCCCCTCGGAAGATGCCGTCAAGCAGGAACAGCTGGTCACGGAAATCGCTTCGGGAATCAAAATGTTGGAGTTGGGACTACCGGCCCGGTTGTCAGAGGAAAGCCTCAAAACGGTGGAATACTGGCAGCGGGAACTCAAGGAGAATCCCAATATGATAGACGCTCTCGAAAGCGATGTGAACAATGCGCTCGAAGTGATACGCAAAGCGGAACGGGGCGAAAAAATCGAATATGCCACCCTGCGGAACAGACATCAGACCTCGAACATGCGGGAACAACTGCCCAAGCATTATTTCGTGGCCGATGAAATCCGGCAGCACCCGAACAAGGACGAAAAAACCATCGTTCTTGTCATCGCTCCCTCCACAAAATCGGCGGACGTGATACTTCCTGCCGGTGCTTCTCCGGAAGTGGACAACGAGATTCCCGGCATGAACAAAGCCCGTATCGAAAGGGCTTTGCGGAAGGAAGGTATCGACAAGGTGCGCTTTTTCAATCCCGACGGCGTATGGGGTTACAGACCTGACGACACATACTTTGCCGAGAAACAGGTAACGCTGGCCCGATTGAAAAACTGGTCGCTGGAAATGCTCTCCACGCTGGATGTGTCCCCTGCAGTCAGACGGGCGAACGAAGTGAATTTCGACCGGGCGGAGATGATTCAGGACGACAAGAAGCGATGGGCGCTGTACATAAAGCCCGAAAACCAGAACGGTTACAGCATATACCCGGACAAGGAGGACGTGAACCGTTTCTTCTCCACGCTCAAGCAGGCGATGGACAACATCGACAAGGTGCGTATGGAATTGGCGCATAAGTATTATGCCCTTGCGGAAATCCAGCCCGACCTCAAAGTGGACTTGTTCAGCACCGAAGAGCAGGACATCGACCTGAACCGCATTCAGCGGGTATCTGTATTCAAGACCAAACAGGAAGGCATTTTATGTGTCGCAACCATCGACGGGAAGAAGCTGCAACCCCGAAGCGTCACTACGCAACAATGGCAGCGCATGTGGGTAGCGGAAGATAAGGCCGAGTACAAACGGAATCTGGCGGCCACGCTTTTCGCCGATGTGCTACGCAAAAGGGTGACGCAGGAAGAGACTGCCGTAGAGAAACAGGAAAAGGAAGCTACACAGCGACCGGTCGGCGAAGCGGTGGAAAACCGCACGAAGGAAGAAACAAACGAGACACTTTCCGCACATCGAAAATTCTGGGACGAACTCAAAGAGAAACACCCTGACGCCCTGCAACTGATCCGTGTGGGGAAGAGTTACCGGCTATACAACGAAGATGCGGCAAGGGGTGCGGAGATTTTGGGCATTCCACTGGAAAAATGGACAGAAAACCCAGCCAAGGGAATTACGGCGGTGTCCGAATTTCCGATGCATTTGATCGACACGTATCTGCCCAAACTTGTCAGAGCGGGCGAACGTGTTGCCATCAGCAACCTGCCGGAAGAGTTGGAACGTACAGCCAGTGTGAAGAAAGAAGCCGCCCCTTCCGCAACGGGTTATGATGCCGGACAAAAGGTAGCGGAAGAAAGGCAGGCGGAGATGGCTGCCGAACAAGAGGAAAACGAACAACGAGCGACAATCAGGAGATAAAGATATGGCAAGTAAAAATCAAGAATATGCAGAGCTATATGCCGAGTATGCGATGGAACAGATGCGCCGGTACGGTATTCCGGCCTCGGTAACATTGGCACAAGGCATTCTGGAAAGTAGTAACGGACAAAGCGAACTGGCACGCAAAGAGAACAACCACTTCGGTATCAAGGCTACGTCCGAATGGATTGCAGAGGGTGGCCGCTACGGTTTGTATTCCGATGATAAGCCCAATGAAAAGTTTTGCAGTTACGACAGCGTGGGCGATTCGTATGAACATCACTCTCGTTTCCTGAAAGAGAACAGCCGCTACTCCCGCTGTTTCGCACTTTCGCCCGACGATTACAAGGGTTGGACGCATGAAATTGAGCGTGCAGGGTATGCCACAGGCGGCCATTACGCCGACAGTCTGCAACGTATCATCGAGCGGAACGGGCTGCAAGCATACGACCGTCAGGTAATGGAAGAGATGGAAAAACAAGGGAAGAAATTCGGAGTGGAAAACAATCCGCTTCGGGAGGCTGAAAAGACGACAGGCTATTCGTTCCCGGTGGAACGGAAAGAATTTCTTTTCATTACCTCTCCGTTCGGCATGGGGCAAGATCCGGCGAACTCTGAAAAACAGCGAATGTATACGGGTATCGACATTCGCTGCAATGGCGACGCTGTACTGGCAACGGAAAATGGCGGAAAGGTTGTCGCGGTCAATGGCAAGTCGGTCACGGTGGAGTACGGTCGCAGGGACGGCAGCAAGGTACAGTGTACCTACATGAACACCGGTGAAATCTCTGTCAAGGTCGGCGACACGGTACAGGCTGGCCAACGTCTCGGCACAACGGGCAAAAGCGGAGAACATCTGCACTTCGGGGTCAGGTACATTCATGCGGACGGCACTCGGAGAGAGGTCGATCCGGCAGCCTATTTAGCCGAAATCGCGCAAAAAGGCAACATCAGGCAACAACTGATGCATAACGGAAATGACCTGTTGACCAAATACAAGGAGACGGAAAGCGTTAAGGAAAACATTCCGCTTTCTCCCGACGCATGGATGAAAAAGCTGCTCTCTTCGGAAGACAGCGGCATAGGTCTGTCCGGCTGCAACGATCCCATCGTGGATATGGCGATGACCGCCTTTACCTCTTTGATGCTTCTGGCCGTACAAATCGACCGAAAAGAGGAGGAAGAACAGAAGGCGGCTATATCCGAAGCTATGGACAGCAAAAGAATCGACCTGAAGCCGCTGTTACCGGGCATGAAAACCTGCGACCTCGTTATCGGGGAGAACGGCAGGGCTATCTTGCGGGCAGAAAACGGAAATGTTCAGGTATCGCGCGAACTGACTGCCGCCGAGTTGAGCCGTCTGTCAGCTACGCTGAACAACGGTTCTCTTTCCGAAGAAGCCAAGCGGTTGCGTGTTACCGGTATGTTGAATACCGTCATTCTCTCGGAGACTGCCTCGCAGAAATTCGAGCAAGGAATGTCCGAGCAGCAGGGACAAACGGAGAACCTAAAAAGATAACTTGGGAAGATATGATAAAGCGCGTGATGATACAACTGGGTTGGTATGTGTTAGGATTATCCTCTCTTTCCGTGCATATCCTATGCAGCTATATGCTGTTGGGACTGACCGGGACACTCGTCATTGCGGGTGTACAGCTGCTCATGGCTGCATGGATAATCTATATAAAGATACGTGCACCCGATTAGCGGCTTCCTCCAACCGATTCAACTTCAATAAATTCCACACTTGTCTGATGACCATGTTTCATTAAAAGACAAAGTAAGATGATTAAATGTAATGTTACGGTATGCGGCGTTATCGGCCGCGACGCTTCCATGCACACGAACAAGGAAGGAAATGCGTTTCTGTCTTTCCCTCTCCGGATTGTCATTCCGGGTAAAGACGGACAACATGAAACTGTCGAAGTCAGTGTCAGCAAGAACGGCAGTCAGGAAGAGACCTCCGGCTACCGAAACGGCTCGCGTGTGGAAGTCACGGGAGTCATGTATCTGAAACGCCGGGGAGAGAAACTCTATTTCAATCTCTCGGCCGAGCATATCAAGCCTGCGACGGGAAACGACGATTCCATCAAAGGACAGATGTCGTTTCGTGGGAAGGTCGGCCAGAACATCGAGGAACGGAAAGACAAAAAAGACAAACCTTATACGATGTTCTCGGCTTTCAGCACGGAGAAAGTAAACGATGGTTTCGAGTATCAATGGGTACGTTTTTTCTGCTTCGGCCAACAACGTGAAGAGTGGCTGCAAGCTGGTGTCAAGGTGGAAGTCAAAGGCGAAATGACGCTATCGGTGCATAACGGAAAGCCGGATCTCTCCTGCCGGGTGGAAGAACTCTCTCTTTATGTTCCGGAGACGGATAATTCCAATCAGTGACGGTTATGGCTGGTTACAGAAAACGGACGACAGAAGGACCTAACAGCGAAGACAAGGCTCTGGATCTTTTTGCCGAAATGATGATTGAGAAAATCGAGCAAATCAAGGGAGACTGGCATAAACCGTGGTTTACCGAAGGACAGCTGCAATGGCCACGCAACTTGTCAGGGCGGGAATACAACGGCATGAATGCATTCATGCTGCTCCTGCACTGCGAAAAGGAAGGCTACAAGATTCCCCGCTTTTGCACTTTCGACTGCGTACAGCAGCTCAACAAACCGGCAAAGGACGGTGAAGAGCTGCCGAGAGTTTCCGTGCTGCGCGGGGAGAAATCGTTCCCGGTGATGCTCACCACTTTTACTTGTATCCACAAGGAGACGAAAGAGAAAATCAAGTACGACGATTACAAAAAATTGTCGGACGAAGATAAACAGCAATATAACGTCTATCCCAAGATGCAGGTATTCCGAGTGTTCAATGTGGCCCAGACCAATCTGCGGGAAGCACGGCCGGAGCTGTGGGAGCGATTGGAGCAGGAGAACGGACACCTTCGGCCCGAAAATGGAGCGCAGTTCAGTTTCGAGCCTGTCGATACGATGATAAGAGACAACCTCTGGATTTGCCCGATCAAGCCACGACATCAGGACGAGGCGTATTATTCGATTTCGAAAAACGAAATTGTCGTGCCGGAGAAAGAGCAGTTCAGAGACGGGGAATCGTTCTACGGAACGCTTTTCCATGAGATGACTCATTCCACGGGAGCAGAAGGTGTACTCGACCGTATCAAACCCACGGCTTTCGGCTCGAAAGAGTACAGCCGTGAGGAGCTGGTGGCCGAACTCGGTAGCGCACTGGTCTCTCAACGTTACGGTATGATAAAACATATCAAGGAGGATAGCTATGCCTATCTCAAAGGATGGCTCGACGAACTGAAAGAATCGCCACAGTTCATCAAGACGACGCTTTTAGATGTGAAGAGGGCCACTTCGTTGATTACCCAAAAGGTGGATAAGATCGCACAGGAGTTGGAACAAGATGTCAATCAGGAACAAAAAAACAAGACTTCCAAGCCTGAAAAGACTTTCTATACTTCAGTGGTTTATCTCCAGCTCGCCGAGGACACGAATCAACTTGATGAACTCAAAAACAAAGGAGATTACAAAGGGGTGATGACGCTTATCAAAGAGCATTATGATGGGAACTGTGTGGATGAACTATACACCCAGTTGACTCCTTTTCAACACAAAGGGGACACTCTTTTGGTGGAAGACAAGGACTTTGCCGTGGTATATAATGGAAGTGTGGGGGGCACATATGAGTTGATGTTGAAGCATACCGAGCAGGAAGTCCGTGAGCATATCAAGCGTTACGGTATCAACCTTGCCAGTGATGCCGTGAAGGCAGTGGCCAAGGATATGGCGGCAGAACAGTTCAGCCGTATGGCGGCGGAGAAAATGCCGGTGCTGGAAATGCCGAATGGCGATGTGCTGTATGTCGGCTATAACAGAGAAACCGATTCGCTCGATGTCGGAGAGGCGACCAATGCCGGTATCGCCGTGCTGCATAGTTTCCCTTACGATCACGAAACGTCTCTTGACGCTAACCTACAAAGGGTAAATGAAAAGCTAAACGATATGGAAGAGTATCGGGTAGAGTTACAAGAGGCAGAGTACGGTGGCGGAATGCGCCGGTAAAGACGAAAGAAGGATGCGGAGGTGGTTTGCCCCGCATCTTTCTTATGTTGTTATAAAAATTCCGTATCATATTCTTGAATTTTAATTCTGTAAATAGTTTTTCCAGTCTTCATTGTCAATGGTTAATTTGTCCATTTCCCAATCGTATTCCACTTCCGGCATATCGGAATAAGGGAAATACACGGTATAGCCGATTTGCCCATAGGAGCAATGTAACGGTATAACGCAAATCTCCTGACCGAAATAAGATTGTGGTGTACAGTATTTCCGCCAATTAAAGCGACCTGCCATTATATTGCAGCAAAGTAATTTTAGCGTTATGATACCTTTCCAACTCTGAAAATCTTTTTTATAACTTTTTTCCATAATACTAATGTGCTATATTATAATAAATTTCGGGTTCACTTGACACGTTGTAAATCCAACTGCCGCAACGTACCAGCAAGGCATTTTTGCCATAATAGAGTTTCTTCATTCCGGCAATGCTCCCGGTTTTGTGAAAGTTAGGGAAGCGGCTTATTCCTATTCTTTCAGCGTCTTTGACGTAAAGGGTTTTCGTTTTCATTCTATTGTTTTTAATGTTTCATAAAGTTTTTCAATCGTTTTCTCGGCTTCCTCCATATCGCTTACTATATCTTTGATATGGTAGGGCGCACCGTTCTTGCCGTGTCCGTCCGAACCTATCCAGAGGTAGGCTTCATAGTCCGGGTCGAAACTTTCATAATACTGTTCCAGCTCATGCAAAAAGTTGTCGAAATCATCGTCTTTCATTTCAATACAGACATTGAAATCCTGTCCTTTGTCTGTATATCGCTGAAAATCGAACGCTACAACGTTCTCGTGCCTATTTGTCGATACTTGCCAACCCAAACCGGTAGCTACGGCTGTAATTTGTTCTACTGTTGTCATTGTTCCGTTGTTTTTATTTCCCTCTTTTCGGTTCCTTTCTCTGTCTGAACCGTATGGAGGTTTTACGGTGCAATACACGGCTGTCGATAGAGCTTCATACGACGGCTTTTCTTGCCAATTACTCTTCGCAGAAGGAAGAATTTGCAAGAAATTCACTTCAAGCCGCCGAATCAAGCGCGACAGCAGAACTTTGCAACCGAAAAACCCAACGGCGACGACAGAGAGGAGACCGCAACGAGTGCATATATAAAAGGAAGGTGGCTATGCCAAGTTATAAGAGCAAGAAACGAGGTATAAAAGAGAGCCTCCGGCGTTCCGATAATTTATAAATGGAAACCGCGCCTTTCGCCGATGGGGTTATCACGGGCGCAGTCCCTTTTATGGCCTACCGGAATTATCCATATCTTAAAGAGAGGAAGGCAATAAATCGCTCATCTTTTTTTCGGGCAGATTACAAAATCCCCTGACCACCGTATCGCCGTTTGTGCCTTCAAGTTGAGTGAACATTTGTAATGCGTCAAATCCCCTATCGAACTGCTCCATACTGACAGCGGGGGCAAAATGGATAATTCCTCGTGGATAGTTGCTCGAAACGCCAATCCACCCGCGTAGATAATCATCGAAGCGTCCTTCCGCTTTTGAAGCATGGAACTCTTGTGCATGGGAGCTGCAAATAGTCTTGCCATACATTTCGTCTCCTAAAATTAAAATGCCGGTTGGCGAATTATACATAAAGCGGCGGTTGGCTATCTGGAGGACATCTATGGTTTCCCGTTTGACATTGACCACCATCAGGATTTTTTCAGTCTGTTTTTTTGTACGTTTAGCCATTTCGTATTTTTTATTTTATGAGAAACTTCTGTTTTTCCCTCTTCTTGAAGCCTTTCGACTTCGCCCGAAGAGATGTTTTCATGTGCGAGACTCAACGGGGGGGGGTACAAGAACGACGGACAAGAAACCGGCAATGAAATTTTATGAAATACCGCAATCCGCGATTGCGGAAAGCTGTCGTCAAATTTCATTTCCGGTAGCGGCAGCGGTACTTGAACTACGTTCGTCCACCGTATCTTTGCACACGAAAACAGAGCTGCGGCTATTGCCGGGGCAAAAAGAGGAATGGTGCTTCTTGTTCGTATAAAGGGATATGCAGAATGATGTTATGACTGGAAGTGCTTGGAGCAAGCCAAGTCTTAAAAAGGCAATCCGGCGGCGTCCATCAGCCGCCTGCCTGTTCAGGCAAGCGGCTGACAATTATCGGCTATATTGGTTATGCAACCATACGCTTCCGAATAAGAGATACGTTCTTATTCACGAGCTTGATAATCCGGTCGTGGTACTCCGTATTCTGATTGCACGCTCCTCTGGACTGCAACACTTTGAATGTTTCGAGGCTCAACTCTACGGTCTCCACCCGTTTGTCCTCTATTCTTGCGGACAAAACCAACGTGTCGGGTTTGAGATAATATTCACGCTCTCCGACGCAATGATGCAGAGCGTTTCCCTCTTCGTAATAAGCTATCACGCTGTCCAACACACGCACGACTATCGTACCGTCCGTAAATTCCAGTCCGAAGAATTTACTTTTCATTTCTCGGAAACGTGCTTCATTCTCCATAGCTCTTTCCATTTGCGCCTTGCGCTTCTCCTGCTCGCGCAGCATACGCAGTTTTTCCTGATACCGGTCGTGTTCGGCGTGCAAATTGGCAGGGCAGACATAGTGGGCGTTGTGCAAATCCTTGCCACACCTGTCGAGCATACGCAGATAATCGACCCATATCCCCATATCCGTTATCGGGTATTTTTTTCGCAACACGATTTTGTAGGACGGCCAACAGAAATCCAAATCGCGAGGATTGTCAATGAAATGTTTTAAGTCTTTTTTCCGCCCGTTTTTGAGTATCGTTTCGACACGGCTGTCCGACAGCAATGCCGTCATCAGCTTTTGCGGTGCGATGTCAGCGAACGAACCTTTCAGCCCATTGCGTCTTAATTTCGGGATAACCGTGTAGTTCGGACAGACACAGCAATCGGCGATATGCTGATAAACCCCATTATCGTTTCGCAGTTCCAAGTCCGACCAGTAGGAAAAATTGTCCATATAATATCCCATTGTCCGCCTCAATGCCGTAACAGCGGTTTTCCCATTTTCCTTTATCCAGTATCTTACGACCTCACGCACTATGTTTTGCGGTTTTTTCCCTTTGCGATAATATACGTCCATTCTGAATACACGTTGTACCTGTATCTCGTCTTGTACTGTAATAACCGAAAAATAACTCCGGTTGTCAGCTTTTCGGCAAAGCGTGTCTATGAGTTTCAGTCGTGCGTTGCAATTCGGACAATGGCAATGTTTCGCTTTTGTCTCGTTCCACTGGTGGCCGCAATCGAGGCAGGTCGTCCGTCCGCTCGGCGTCCGAAAGGCAAAGTGTGGGAGGGTATGCCGGAACGCCCATTCTTTCTGCCGCTCCGTGATAGGCAGTAACCGCTCGTTGGCGGCTACTACCTCATGTTGAAATTTTGTCCGTGCTTTCATACTCAAAAATCAAAGAGAGAGAGTTCCGACTGGCTTGTCTGTGTCTTGGCTGCGGGTTTGGGTCGGCTGTTGCGTTGCTGCATTTTGCGTATTTCTTCTTCCTGATAGGCTTTAATCGCGTCCTTTCTCGCCTGCGCCTTTTCCTCGTCGGTCAATTCCACCTTGTGATTGACTACAATACCGCAACTGATAGGTTTGCCCACGTCGATATTATCCTCGTCGTAGTAGTGTATGGCGAGCGACCATACTTCGTCGTCGGTCATGCCGCAACAGCCACTGGCTTTTACCTGATTGAGAATGAACGTAATGCAGTCGTCCAAATTCTTATTCTCTTTGGCGTATGACACGGCAAAAAGTTCGTCCGTTTGCGCCCTGCCGTCCAAATATTCTTTGACGGTCTGTTTGAAACGCTCTGTTCCTTTCATCGTATTGGGATTTTGAGATTAGAAATGATAGTCGATAACACCACCGATATAGAGTATCGTGCCCGGTTCAAGCGAGCTGACAAACTCCATAAATGCAAAAGACTCTTCGGCATAAGACTGACAGCCGTCTCCGTCCAGATAAAAATTATAGTAAGTGTCCAACGGATTGTCCACAGCTCTTTTGAGATAATAGGTCGAACCCCATTCCAACATATTCTCGACGGTAAGAGCTTCCGCTTTCTTTCGGATATTGGCGACATATTCCTCTTTCCACTGTTCTATACCGCCCTTGTAGCGTAAGGTATCTTCGGATATAAGCTCGAACATTCCTTTGGGCAAAATATACTTGACCAAATCAGCGATGTCCTCCTTGCGTATTTCATCGCTTATATTCGCACAATAATCATAGCTACTGCCATCTCCTTGCAGGAGTGTGTCTTCATTCAGATAGTTCTCTTTGTCTATCCGCATTGTCGAAATTTGAAAAATTCTACTGTGCATAACTTTGAAATTTAATGGGTTAAACTTTTCTTTTCCCTTTTCTGGAAGCTCTTTCGGCTTCCTCGTCGGGATTGATTTTTTATGCAGGATAGGCAGCGGGAAAGGACAGATGGGACAAGTAAACGGCCGACGGATTTTACGGAATACCCAAATCTATGATTTGCGGAAGGCTGCCGCCAAAATCCGGAACCCGTTAGCGTGAGCGATACTTGGCTATCGGCCTTACGCTGTACCTTTGCATAGAAAAATCTCACCGACAAGGATTGCCGATGATGCGATTAGAGAATATCCGGATCAGGAAGACGCTAAAAATGGGTTCTATCGGTTGTTACCGACCATAAAAAAGGGAGCAAGCACCTGCCATTAAAAAAGGTATGGCAGCAGACTATACAGAAAAGCCCCTGCAATCTGCATTACAGATTGAGAGGCTCGATGATTGGGTTTTCAGACACTCGGTAAGGTCAATCCTCTATTTGGAACGGATAAATATAACAATAGGCGGTATCATCGTCTTCTTGCCATGTCCCGATAATCGCATTCACATCTTCTTCCGATTTTACGGGTTTCTCCAATATGTCTGCAAGCCATTCGTAGAGTGAAGGCAGGTCGCTGAAATACTCGTGATAGTATTCTTTGTCGGGCGTGTACATATCGACCAGATATTTGTCGGAGAAATACTTTCCGTCCTTGTCATTGGTTGCATATAGTGCCATGCCCGGCTCTTCCGTTTGATAGAAACAGCGGATTGAAGGAAACTTCTTGCAAACCAAATAGAACGTCTCCATACATGGCGCCCATGCCGTTTCCGTGGTAAACCTTAATGTGTCGCCAACCAATTCGAGACTGTTCCAATCTCCACGACACTCTATTTTATTCCAATCACCGCCCAAAGCGTCCACAAGACACCCCAGCCATGTCGTTCCGAATCCGTTTTCCACCGATGGTTCTTTTCGTTCTTGTAAATCCTTCATCAGTTCGTAAAGTTCTTTCACTTCTTTTGCGTTTCCTTCGATAACATACGCAGTTGAACACCAATTTGGCATAATCGTAAAATTTAATTAGTTGAACATTGTTTTCTTTTCCCTTATCTCGAAGCCTTTCGGCTTCCTTATCGGGATTTAATTTTTCATGCCGGAACTGACAGCGGAAAAGAACGGAAAGACAAGTAAACAGTGAATGGATAGAGCGGAATACCCAAATCTATGATTTGCGGAAGGCTGCCGTGAAGATCCGTGAACCGTTAGCGTAGCGGTACTTGACGACCGGATAGCCGCTGTACCTTTGCATGAGAAAATTCAACCGACAAGGATTGCCGATGATGCGATTAGAGAATATCCGGATCTGGAAGATGCTTAAAATGGTCTCCAACGGTTGTTACCGACCATAAAAAGGGGAGCAAACACCTGTTGTTAAAAAGGTATGGCAGCGGACAGCATAGGAAGACCCCTGCAACCCGTAGATTGAGGGGTTTGATAATTGCGTTATCAATACTCAACATAAAAGCAAGAATCGGCTTCTCGGCTTAATTTATGACTTTGAACCTGTCGATGTAACAATAGGCGTACTCACTTGTTTTCACCCACTGCGCCACGAGTCCATTCACCTGCTCTTCGGAACTAACTGGTTGCCCGAATATTTTTCCGAGCCATTCGAACACTTCCGGGAGTTCGATGAAATACCGAAGCAAAAACTCGCATTCCGGCGTGAAGACTTCGACCCGATACTTCTCCGGGAAATATTTACCTTCTCTGTCGTTGGTTTCGAACAAGATTGTGACTGGTTCTTCGGCTCGATAATAGCAGGCAAGAGATGGGTATTTTTTGCACACGAAGTCAAATGCCAAAGGTCGGGGTGACGATATTGTTTCTGTCGTGAACCGTAAGGTATCGCCAACCATTTCGAGGTGGAACCAAGCTCCCTGACAATTCGCCATGTAATAGCACTCGTACCCCAGAGCGTTCAAAAGACACCCCAGCCATGTTGTCCCGAATCCGTTTCTCACAAAGGGTTCTTTCCTTCTCTGCAATCCTTTCATCAGTTCGTAGAGTTCTCTCACTTCCTTTGCGTCGCCATCTATGACATACATGCTTTTACACCAATTTCTCATAATCCTAAGTTTTAATTTGTCGAACATTGTTTTTTCTTTTCCCTCCATTTCGAAGCCTTTCGGCTTCCTTGTCGGGATTTAATTTTTCATGCCGGGATTGACAGCGGGAGAGGACGAATAAGACAAGTGAACGGCCGACGGATTTTATGGAATACCCAAATCTTCGATTTGCGGAAGGTTGCCACTAAAATCTGGAAACCGTTAGTGCAAGCGGTACTTGGCTATCGGCCGAACGTTGTATCTTTGCATGGAAAAATTCGACCGACAAGGATTGCCGGCAAGAGTGCATAGAAAATTTGCTTAAACCAAACAAGAAAGGAATAGTCTAACTTATAGAAGTCTATTCCTTTCCTATTTAAATATGGAATATAACAACCAAGCCAAGAAAAAGATAAATAAGGTACATACGGCGATGAGCAATTTTGCCTTGAATACATATTTATTATCCGCATCTTCTTTTTCCAATGTCTTTCTTCGAATTTCCTCCATTTCTTTCACAGATATATCGGGCAATTTCGTACCATTCCCGATTTCCATAAGTCTATTGCAGGTTTCTTTCAATCTCTCCCTGCCTAATTTACGGAGTTCTCGGTTTTCTTTATCCCGTTGCAACATATCATTGATACAGCCTAAAGTGCCCATAATAAGAGTTTTAAATTATGGCAAATATTAGAAAATATTCGTTCTTTTAGTTCCCTTTTTCTATCTTTGTTATGGACTAAGCGTAATGTGGCATGAAAAAAATGTTTGTTCTCATAGGTTTACTCCTAAAATTTGGTATTCTTTCAGCACAAGAACAATGCATAAAAGATACATTAGTTTTGTTGGAAAACAAAATTTGGCGAGCACAGTTGCCCGAAGGAAAACAGTACTCTTCGGAAATGGAATTTCGTGACGCTATTTGGACACACACATTCCTATACAACGGGCAAGCAAAGACAATTGAAACCTCTTACAAGATATGTGGTGATACAATCAAAACGTATGACTTCAAGCGATATAAAATTCTCGAACTTTCCGACAGTACACTGGTTATTCAATATTTGCCAGAAAGACTGACGATAGGTGTTGGAGCGGTAAAGTACATCAATACCATCAATTCACCAGCAAAAATGCGTGAAAATGAAAACCGTTTGGACAGCATTTGGCGCAAAAAAGATATATGGAATAAAGGTGTTGCAAAAATAACCGGAGAACCTATCAAAGACTTATCATCAATAGAATCTCCCCGATGGGCAATATGGGATTACGATTTGACGAAATACTATGTTTCCCAAATGAAATACCCTGAAGAGTTGCTGAAAAAGAATGTAGCCGGATATTCCGTAGTAATGTTTGCTCTTGACACATTAGGACTACCTCGTTGGAATACTATTTTGACAACCGTTCAGAAAGAGTTCGATGCAGAAGTAATCAGATTGACAGAAGAACTTCCCCATTGTTTGCCGTGTCGGGACAAGGAAGGTAAACGGATGGAATGTTTATACACGGTATATGTACCCTTTTTGCCGCAACATTACAGAGATAGAGTAAAAGCGGACAGCATTCAGGAAGAAGAGTTAAAACAAATGTTTGTGACATGGGAATCTCCATCACGTTTCCAAGAGGGCAATCCGTCTGCCGTAACCGATTATATCAACGAACGGCTTACATATAACCCGCAGCTGTTGGGCAATCAAAAGCAAGCCAGAGGAATATATACGATAAGTATTGATTCGTATGGAGAAGTGACGGAAGTCAATGCCATGCGGAGTTGCGGCATTCCTGCATGGGACGATCAGGTGACAGACATCATCAAAACTATGCCACGATGGACTCCGGAAGTCAATTATCATGGGAAGGGAGAATACCGAAGCTCGGTTTGGACTGTTTCTGTTGTATTTAAAAAGGATAGTTTGATAACTCAACATAAGTCTTTCAATGAAGTTCATGATTATAATTGGCTTATAAAAACTTTAAGCAAATCATGTAAATACCCAGTAAGATTACAGAAAAAGAATCAAGAGGGAATACTTCGTGTTGCATACGAGATAGACATTAACGGATATATTATCAATCCTACAATAATTTATTGCGATAATCGGAAGTTAAAGAAGGCTACATTGGATGCTTTCAAAGCTGTTATTAATCTCCCTACCGTATTACAGGCAAGAAGGGATACGCTTCTTTTCCAGTTCAAATTGGATACTCCGACAACTCCTATGCATCCTCGTGCAGATGTTTTAATATTCGGTTATTCAACTTGCGATGTTCCTGTTTTGATGCGATATGAAAATTTACTAATAGCACATACCAACGAAAAACGGTTGGAAGTCGGTGTTCCCGTATGTTACTTGAACGAACGTGGAGATACCATTATCCCGTATGGCAAATATAGGTTCTGTCAAACGGACACGATACGAAACATAGGCTTTGTATATGAAAACGAATCTAATGCAAAAATCGTTTGTATAAACGTGAAAGGACGTAAGTTGTTCAATGTATTCAAATATGATAACGGAGCGGATTATGTCAGAGAGGGGCTTTTTCGTATAACAGATGACAAAGGGCTGATAGGATTTGCGGATACATTGGGCAATATAATCATCAAACCTCAATTCAAATTTGCTTTTCCATTCGAGAATGGCAAAGCGAAAGTTACCTTTTCCGGCGAAAGTAAGGAAGTTCCCGATTCCAATGGAGAAAAACACTATTGGGATAGCTCCCAATGGTTCTATATAAATAAGAACGGTAAAATAATCAATAATAGACGTGTATGAAAAAGCTGATTTATTTATTCGTCCTTTTGTCCGTTTGGACGCTGAATTTGAAAGCGCAGGACATTGATTTCCCTCTCTCACAGTCGGAAATAGAGAAGTACGAAAGCCGTGTGCGTATCCAACGGCTTCCCAATGTTGCCGTTACGCATCCGGACGCTTACAAGATTCGTACCCAACAGCCCGTTTACTCACCTTCAACCAAACGAATTACGCTGGACGTAATCAATGTCGATGCTCCCACTGCCGAGCCGGAATATCACCGGATGAAACATTGGAAAGACGGAAAATGGGAAGAATTTCCTTTTATCGACAATCTTGCCTTTGCTGGTGTAGGCAGGGATTTGTCCAAAGGCGATACATTACCCGAACATATATCAATGTCCGAGTTCAAATATCCGCTGAAACCGAACAAATATCAAGTTCACTTTTACGTGTTCTCTAATATCTACACATATTGTAACCTGACAGATACAGGCATTCAACCAGTACAAGAGACGGAAATGCAAGGGGCTTTTAGCTTCCGTGTATTGGAATCGGTCAATGACTCTATCCGTATTTTATTCGAGAATCATACAAACCTATCTGTACAACCCGTATTTTTCCCCAGTGTAGATACTGACAAACAGTACATGGCACATCCGTTTGCCCGTTCCGGGTGGAGTGGTGAAGCGGATTACATGAGAAGGCATGTACGTTTGGAAGCCGGAGAAGCTGTACTGTTTTCTATCCCTACATCATGGAATGTAAACCGCATTACCGACCCTAATTATAAAAAGCAATTCAGTGCAGGGAAATTATCTCCCGGCAAATACAAGATAGGATTGCAATTGAAAATATATATGAATACGGAGTTTGAAGTAAAATAAATTGTATGATGAAAAGGAAAATATCGCATAAAGAAAGGTTTTTCGATGAATAAAGGGAAAGACTGTTATACTGACTTCGTAGCCGAGTTTTATATAAGTAATTTTTAATTTGTAATATTATGAGAATAAAAACATTATTATTAGTAATACTGGCATTAACAATATACCCATTGTATGCCCAAGAAACAACCGACCATTATATTGAAGTGATTGGTACATCGGAAATAGAAATCGTGCCTGACAAAATTCATTACATCATAGAAATCCGTGAATACTTCGAGGAGGAATTCGACGGAAAGTCCAAACCCGAAGAATATCACACCAAAGTACCATTGTCACAGATAGAACAAGGATTGCGGAAGAACCTTGCTGAAGCAGGCATTACGCAGGATGCAATCCGTACACAAGAGATTGGCGATTATTGGCGAAAGCAGGGACAAGACTTCTTAGTTTCCAAGCAATTCGACATCACACTGACCGATTTCAAACAGATAGATGAAATAATCAAACGTATAAACACGAAAGGTATCAATACGATGCGTATCGGAGAGTTAGAAAACAAAGATATATTGGCATATCATCAAAAAGGGAAAATAGAAGCACTAAAAGCAGCACAGCGTAAAGCCGCTTATTTGGTCGAAGCATTAGGCAAAAAGTTGGGTGATGTGCTTCGTATCGTGGAGGGAGATAATACAAGTGGTCTTCCATTTGCGCAGAGCAATGTCAGTAATGTCATGTCCTCCAATGCTGCTTCATTCGACAGTTTCCGCACGATAAAGAAGAATTATTCCGTGATGGTTCGTTTTGAGATTACAGATTAAGTAAGTGGCAACTTACGTCTAACTCCCTCGATATAATCATTAAGCCGATCGATAAAAATTCATTTAGGAAATCGGATTGGCTTGTCGCTGTCCGTTTCCATCTCATTCTCGTCAATGCCGAACAGTTATTTTGATTTTTGAGAAAAATATAAAAGAAGAGATAGATATTGGGCTATAAAGGTTTTATAGCTTTATGGCGCGTCATTGCCGCAAGACAATCAGCGGCACTATCAATTAGTAAGGCCATAAAAAGTCCCCTTTCTCTGGGGACTTTTTTTAATATAGAAACTCCATACTTTCCTGCGCCGCTTTTTCCAATACTTCTTCCAAACAACAACAAGCGTCTGTATTATTTTTCGAATCATATAGCACATAACCATTGCCTTTTACAATTACATCGCAGACATTACCGTTCCATTCCGCATGAAACGTCCATTCGTAGGTTTGTACTATCTACTATCCATTGGTAACTCGTTGGCAGAGTTAAATATGCGCTAATTTAATTCCGCCAACAGGTTAAAGGGTAAAGTGAATAGTTAGTTTTTACTCAATGGATTTACAAGATTCTTTCGTTGTTATATTACCCATCTCATCGAACATATTCCGATGTTCGTTGCCCCATGCGTCCATCATGCGGATAATCGGCACAAGTGATTCGCCAAGTTCTGTCAGGAAGTATTCTGTTCTCATCGGAACGGTGTCATATACTACACGGCGCACGATACCGACCGATTCAAGTTCGCCGAGTTGCTGTACCAGCACACGTCTTGTTGCTCCCTTAATTGTATTCTGAAACTCTACGGGGCGGTGAATGCCTTTTGTCATGCAGTTGATGAGATAAGGTTTCCACTTCGCTCCCATAACATATTGTGTAATAGTCACACCACAATCCAAATCTATCGGAGGTATCTTATATTCATACATACATTATCCATAATTTCTTTTATACGCAGCAAAGGTATGAAAAAAATGCAGTGTGAGAAAAGAATCATACTATGACAAATTTATCACATATTGCAGTCTAACAACATTTTATGCAGTTTTGCAAACAAATTGAAAATCTAAAATAGGAGGATAAATATGAAAACAACAATGAAAGCGGTTCAAGTCCTTGCAAAAGGAGAGCCGATGAGATTAGTGGAAGTTCCCATTCCCCAACCCGAAGAAGGACAAGTGTTGATCCGTGTAGAGGCTTGCGGCATTTGTCACGGAGATTCCAAAGTAATAGAAGGTTGGGCATCGGAATACCCACGTATTCCGGGACATGAAGTCGTTGGAACAATAGAAAAATTAGGTAAAAACATCTCCAAATGGGAAGTGGGACAACGTGTCGGAATCGGCTGGCATGGAGGGCACGGACACACAACGGCTCTCTCTATTGACGGCGGTTACGCAGAATATATGGTGGCCTACGAAGATGGGTTGATTCTGATACCCGAAGGAATCACCTCGGAGGAAGCCGCTCCGTTACTCTGCGCCGGAGAAACCGTGTTCAGTGCCCTGCACAACAGCCGGGCACGCATGGGGGATCTTATCGCGGTTTCTGGTGTCGGAGGCTTGGGACACTTGGCTGTTCAATATGCACGAAAAGCAGGCTTTCGAGTAGCAGCCATTTCACGTGGAGAAGAAAAGAAAGAACTGGTTATGAGGTTAGGGGCACACCTCTATATCAATTCGGACAACGAGGATATAGTGCAGGCATTGCAGGCACAAGGAGGTGCAAAGGTTATCCTTGCTACCGCACCATCAGCAAAAGCTATTTCACCGCTCATTGGAGGACTTGACCGTGACGGAGAACTCATTGTCGCGGCCGTGTCTGACGAACCGCTCGGTTGGTCGGCAATGGATTTTCTGAAAGGACCGAACGCTGTTAAGGGTACGTTTACGGATATTAACGAAATGGAAGCCGCTGTTCGTTTCAGTATGCTGACGGATGTACGTCCGATAATTGAAATATTTCCGCTGGAACGGGCAAAGGAGGCCTATGAGAAAATGATGGCTGCTAAAACGCATTTCCGCGCAGTCCTTAAAATTAATGCTTAAAATCAAAATCCATGAAACGATTATTGTTAGTAGGATTTATTCTACTCTCTTTTGTGCAAATCACCGCGGCACAAGAGGCAAAAAATATAAATGAAATCTTGTCGGACAAATTGTGCGACAGACTGTGCGCCGCAGCACGAGAAAAGAGCAAAGAATTGGGTATCGACATCAGTTTTGCCATCGCCGATCGCCACGGCCTGCCGCGCGTATATCGTCGTTATGGCGATGCACTGGTATTGAGTATCACACTCGTACCGGGCAAAGCATATACGGCGGCTGTAACGCAATGCAAGACGAAAGATGTGGCTGCCGCAGCTGCCGAAGGCGCTCCGTTGATGAGTATTCAGACGAATGATTCGCGTATTACGCTCGTTGCAGGCGGTTATCCGCTGTTTGTGGACGGAAAGATTGTCGGTGCAATCGGTGTAGGCGGTGGTACAGAAGCACAAGACTGTGAAATTGCCGAGTATGTAATAGAAGTATTCAAAAAATTGTCAAAGCAGTCGTAGAATATATTCCCGGTTTAAAATTAAATGAAGCGAAATTAGTAAGGCCATAAAAAAGTCCCCTTTCTCTGGGGACTTTTTTTAATATAGAAACTCCATACTTTCCTGCGCCGCTTTTTCCAATACTTCTTCCAAACAACAACAAGCGTCTGTATTATTTTTCGAATCATATAGCACATAACCATTGCCTTTTACAATTACATCGCAGACATTACCGTTCCATTCCGCATGAAACGTCCATTCGTAGGTTTGTACTATCCATTGGATACATTCTGCCAACGTCGGGCATTCACACATATACATCGGAGTATTTCTCCCTTCTGTATCGTGTCGCAACCTATCCAGCTTGTCATACCAATATTTACAAGGAGCGTAATAATACAATTCTTTCATCATAAGGGCTGTCTCACTACTGACCAAAAATTCTTTGTTAATTTGTGAAATTAAATTTTCCATATCCGCATTATTTAAGTTGTACATCTGATTTTAATTCGTTGAACACTATTTTCTTTTCCCTTTGCTGGAAACTATTTTAGCTTCCTTTCCGGGGTTGATTTTACATGCAGGCTCGACAAAGGAAAAGGACGGGAAAGTCAAGTAAACGGCAGGGGATTTAAGGGAATACCCCAATCTACGATTTGTGGAAGGTTGCCATTCAATCCACAAGCCGATTAGCCCAGCGGTACTTGATGTCCGGACTGGTACTGTACCTTTGCATGGGAAAATCTCTCTGGCAAGGACGGCTAACGAGCGATAAGAAAATGCCCAAACCGAAAAATGAGGGAATAAAAGAGGGAGATTTCATTACAACTGAATGAAATATGGCGCAAATCAACCTTTGGGTTTCAATTTTTTCTATCTTTGTTCCAACATTGTATCATATTAAAAAAATATAGTATGGAAAAATCATTTGCACAGATCAGCGAATTGTTCGCTCAATTTTCAGAAAATGCCAAACTTCAGATGGAGAAAGGCAACAAGGCAGCTGGTACCCGTGCCCGCAAAGCATCACTTGAACTCGAAAAACTCCTCAAACAATTCAGAAAGGAGTCGCTCGAAGCATCGAAATAGTGTTATTTCGGTTTCTCGGCTGTACGTGTCGAGTGCTATATCGAAAAAAGCCTCTCCACTTCACAGCGGGGAGGCTTTTTTATTGTCAATCTGGTTCTGCCAATAAATAATAAGCATACTTGGCTTTTTGCATTATACCACAAGTTCACCTACTTGTTCTCGGATTTCACAGACGGACTGAAACCGCTCCTGATATTTTCACCGGTCGTTTCTCCTAAATAAAATTTTCCCTGTTCAATTTCAGATAATTCGCAGGTGCATACCCGTATTGCTTTTTGAACGCTTGTGAAAAATGCGACCTATTCTTGAATCCTACCATATAACTAACCTCCTGCGCCGACACGCCATCTTCAAGCAACATTTTTTTTGCCTTTTCCAAACGGTGCTCCGTAATCCAGCGTTGCGGCGACAGAGTGCTGATCTTGGCAAAATCACGTTTGAAAGTGGCAAGGCTTCTTCCAGTATAAGAGGCAAACTCTTCCAATGTCAGGTCCTCCGTGTAATTCTGTTCCATGAAATCCATAAGGTCTATTTTCCACACCTCGTTGAAGTCGAACAAGGTCGGATAGAAACGGGTATCTATGGCCAGCAGACACATGATGGCTTCCTGCACTTTCAGTTGCAGCCAGCCGTCCGCAGGTGTCTCCCCGCTATCCGTGTAAGGCAGGAACGAGCTGAACAGGCTTTTCAGCGCAACAGTCTGTGGCAGGACGTTTACAGTCTGTCGTATAGGGCTTATACCGTGCAACTTCTTACATGTACCCACAATACGGTTATAGTATTCTTTCAACTCTTTGCGTGGTAACGTAAAGTTTATACCCCGATAGGGTTTACCTTCAAGCGGCACTTTGGTTACATTGACAGAACAATCGCGGCGGACAAAAACGTAATTATCTGCCGTAATCTCGTCCGTTTTGTCCTTGCTTTCTATAACCAATTTCCCGGAACGAACGAAAATAATGGAATGGGCAGGCATCCGATGTTCCAGATGCATATCATGAGGTATGCAACAACTTAACAGGATGTCGCTATAATTGACCAAACTTTCTATACAATCATTCATATTGCAAATATAATATCCCTTTTACTTTTCACCTCTCATTTTAAGGAATATTTCGGGCATGGCAGCAGGATTCATCGACATCATATCCACCAGTTCCAGAGACTTTACCATGTGCAGCGTGCCTTGTTTGTAAGCCTTGAAATGCTCTGTCGCTATATGATGCTTGTAGGCATCTCGGTTGGCGTATATTTCCAGAATACGTATCTGGCAAGAATCCCGTTGCTGTACCATCGGGTATATGGCTATCACGCCCGGCTCCTCTCGAACGGAGGTTGCGCCTACTTCCAAAGCCATTCGCAGGTATTCTTCGTGGTATTCGGGATAGATTTCTATTTCCGAAATACGCACCAACATTTCAGTCTCCTTGTTATCACCCATGACAGATACGTTGTTTTCCGCTTTGACAATCTCTCTACTTATCGGCTGCCCAGAAAAAAGCCGGATGGCATTTTCCCACAAGAACATTTCCTTGTAAGGAGACAGCTCTTTATCTTCGGACAAGGCTTTTTCCAACAGTCGTAGGTTCCCCACCAGCACTTCCGCAGGTTGGTACGGATAGTCCGAGCCGTAAAGAATATGGTCGAGCGATGTGACGGTCAGCATACTCCGTATGGTTGCCGGTGAAGCTGCACCGGCCAGATCGTAATATAATCGTGAAAGGTTGCCTTCGAAGTCGATGTCATCCATCAGTCCTTTGGCTTGCATGGCAGGAATTATAGCCTTCAAGCGCGGTATGGCAAGCGGCAGGAAAGAGCCGCAATGCGGAACAACGACCTTGAGATTGGAATAACGCACCAAAATATTGCGGGCCATCATATTCATAATGGCTCTGGTCGTTTCTGCCGGATATTCGTATGCTGCAAGCGGAACGGCGGCCATCAGTTTTCCGTTCACTGGCACAGGTTTGTGCGGGTGGAGGATAATGACTGCATTCCTCTTGTCCAGCACTTCCATTAACGGGTCGAGTGCCTCGTCACCGAGATATTGGCCTCGGCTGTTTGTCGCCAATTTTATCCCGTCTGCACCGAGCGTGTCGAGCGCATAAACGGCTTCCGCAATGGCTGCATCCACGTCCGGCAAAGGCAATGAGGCACAGAACCTGAATCTTTCAGGATAGGCTGTTTTCAATCCGGCGCAGTATTCGTTGTAACGCCGTATGGTTTCCCGGCACTCTTTGCTATCACCGAAATAAGGCTGCGGGGCGGGCATGGTCAGTATGGAACGCCCTATGCCTGCGCTGTCCATAAATGCCAGATGAGAATCGACGTTCCACTCCGGCAAGGGGAAACCCTCGTCCAATGCCGCATTGTGTTTTTCCAGTGCCTCCATATAAAAAGGCGGGATATTGTGGCAATGCACGTCCACCACGTTCTGTGCATTACCGGTCAAATAGCTTATCATAAGAGAAATGATAAAAAGAAATCGTTTCATGTCCGTCATGATTGGTTCTCTTTGTATTTCCTGCCTGCATCCGTACAATGTCCGATGATACTTCCGGTTCGTAAGTACCGGTAGGTGGGAAATTCGAACAGTACCGGTTTGAGGCGGTCATAGTCTAATTTGCCGTCTGTGCCGAGCACGCTGTCATCGGCATACGTGCGGGAAACGCTGCAAATGAAATTCTCGAAGCCGTTGCACTCGTACACGTCTTCCACCTTACATTCCATGCTTAAAGGCGACTCTCGGGCCATCGGTGTTCCGTCATCTCCCGTCACGGAATCGAACACGACGCTTTTATCCGTCTTGCCGCCCGATACGATACCGCAGTAATCCGCTTTCGACAGAAAATCTTCAGTTACGATGTTTACAGACAAATGTCCGCTCTCCTTGATGCCTTTATTGATATAATGCGCGGAATGCAGGCTGACAAGCAGCCTGTCGTGGGCAACGATGCCCACATGCGCTACCAGTGTCCACGATGCCTTCCCATTTACCTTGGCGCCGATCACAACGGTCGGCATAGGATATAAAGCCAGTGTATTTCCGATGTTCTTTTTCATCGCTTCTCCTCCTGCAATTTATCATATTCCTTGTCGCTTACCGCTTCCAGCCATTCGTTGCTTGCCCCTTCTCCGGGTACTTCGACAGCCAGATGTGCAAACCAGCTGTCGGCTGTTGCTCCGTGCCAGTGTTTCACCCCTGCCGGAATATTGACCACATCACCGGGACGGAGCATCCGGGCCGGTTTGCCCCATTCCTGATACCAGCCGGTACCGGCCACGCAGACCAGTATCTGACCGCCGCCTTTCGAGGCATGGTGTATGTGCCAGTTGTTGCGGCATCGCGGCTCGAAAGTCACGTTGTGGATACCGACCTGTTCCGAGGATAGCGGTGCCAGATAGCTCTGTCCTATAAAATATTGGGCGAAGGCGTCGTTCGGCTTACCTATGGGAAATATCATTTCCCGTTCAAATTCAGCCTTGCCGTCCGTATCGGCACTCTCTTCCGCCCATACATCCTTTGCCAGACGGAATGCCGCCCATGCTTTCGGCCATCCGGCATAGAAACCGACCTGCGTCAGTATTTCCGCTATCTCGGTACGGGTGATGCCGTTCTTCTTGGCGGTTTGTAAATGGTACGTCAACGAAGAGTCCGTTATCCCTGAACTGACAAGTGCCGTGATCGTTACCATACTGCGGTCGCGCAAACCGAGTTTATCAGTCCGACTCCATACTTCTCCAAAGAGGACATCATCATTCAATTCTGCGAACTTGGGGGCGAAGTCGCCTAACTGGTCGCGACCTGCCGTCTGCTTGATTTTCTTCTGTGCATTTACCATAGGGGCTGATATTAGCAATGTTAATAATATACAAACAATCGTTTTCATATCTTTTGGGGTTTTAATTAACGGTTTTATAATCTGTCATTCTCCGGAAGTCGTCTCTCCTGAATAATCGATACTTTTCAACCAATCGGCAATCATGTCGTGGCTGCCTGAAGTCTGCGACGAACGTATCCAAAGGCTTGTCGTAAAAAACCTGCCGTCCGGAACGAGTCTCTTGGCATCTGCTTCAACACCGCTGATGCCACTGCTTGCACTGGACACGATAAGTCCGATATGTTTGTCCGCCATTTCATCGCCATAATGGAACAGAAAAGTCTGCATGGGAGCCGCCATATTGCTCCACCATAACGGAGTGGCCACGATTACCGTCCCGTAATCTTCCATTCGGACTTCCACCGGATCTATCGCAGGATAGGAAGAGGCGTCATCGGGATTTTCACGTATGGCCGCTATCTGTGCACTGCCGATAGCGTAATTGTTGGCCGCATAATCGAGTCCTTTTTCAGCAGGTTCGATTCTTATTACATCCGCAGCAATTTGTGCTTGCAACTCATTTACAATCGCTGCCGTATTGTTCGTATAGCTGTAATACACTACCAGCGTTTTGCCTGCCTGCGGCTGGTTCGGATTGTCGGAGTTTTCATTTCCATCTTCTTCATCTTTCGGGGTCTCTGTTTGCGGACCGTCCGTAGTCTGGTGGTCATCGCTGCAAGCCATACAGTTGAAAGTCATGCACAATGCCGCCGTCAACAGATATATCATCTTTTTCATTGTCGTATCTTTATTATATTTTCATTTCAGCACATGGAATGTTCCCATGAACCTTTTGTATTTACGTCCATCTCTCTTGAGGTTGAATCCAGCAGAGAAAGCTCATCTTCCGCCAAATTCAGCTTGGCGGCTTTTACCGCATCTTCCACATGGTGCATCTTGGTTACTCCTATAATGGGTAAAGTATGTTTGGCGATGGCCCACGCGATGGCGACTTGTGATACGGACGCCTCATGACGCAGGGCTGTTTCACGTAGGACGGAAAGCAGTTTCTCTATCCGTGGAAGTTGGCTGTTATAGGTCTCGCCGCGAGAAGTGTTTTGCGGCATAAGGTGCTGCGCGTCATACTTTCCGGAGAGCGCACCCTGTTCCAATACCATGTAGGCGAAGAATGTCATGCCATACCGATTGCAATAATCGATAATCCCCGCATCTTCCGAGGAGCGATAAATGAGGCTGTAATGGTTCTGTACGGCTGAAATATGGAATCCTTCGGCAGAAAGTATCTCTTCTGCGCGTTTCAGTTCCGCGAGGTTATGGTTCGATACCCCGACACGCTTTACTTTCCCTTTTTTCAGCAAGGGAATGAGGCCGGGAGTCCAACGTTCCACATCGGCGGGGTTATGAATCCAGTAGATGTCCACATAATCTGTCTCAAAACGTTTCAGACTGGCATCCAGCATTTCTTCCACAGCACCCGGAGAGTCCGGTGCAATTTGAGGAGTGAATTTGGTGGATATGGCCACCTGCTCGCGCGGACATTGCTTCACGAAACTTGCGAGTATGCTTTCCGAAGACCCCATACCATAGACGGTTGCCGTGTCCCAAAGGTTGAGTCCGTTCTTCATGGCCGTATCGAATACTGGCTTCAAATCTTTTGCGGAAAGGTTATTTCCGAATACTTGGTCGCCTCCGGCGGCTCCTGTTCCCCACGACCACGTGCCGAGGGCGATTTTGGGATAATTTTCCTTGTTTGCCATAACTTTGTTGATTTGATTTATTTTCTGTGGCAAAGTTAAGGCTGTTAAATAAGAATAATGTTAGTTTACGGCTCATTTATTGTTAGCAAACGGCTCAATATTGATAAATACCCGAAAAATTGTGAAGGTATATAAGACTTTAATCAAATCGTTACGATAAAATAAATTATCCAATAAAACCTCACACCTTAAAATATATATCGAGAAAGCCTCCCCGCTGTGAAGCGAAGAGGCTTTTTCGATTATACACAAATATTTATACTTACAATGTGATAATAATTTAACGCAAACAATCCAACTTTCTATTTTGCACCGTAATTATAATAAAAGCTAAGTGGGCAAAAAAACTCTTAGCTTTTATTTTATGGTGCATTATTCGAACAGTATCTTTGAAAAGTATTTTTTAAACTTTTCAGTTCCCATTCCAAGATATTGCTCATACAGTTTCCGACAAACGCTGTCGGTGGGATAACGCAGACGGTCTTCTTCATCAGTCGCAGCCTGCCAAACGACACCGGCAGCTTCCTCCGGTAAAGGAAATTCAGAATTGCCGTCCAGCAACCATGCTCTTTGTCTGGCTGATGCCTTTTCATATCCAGTCACGTCGTTAAGCGGAGTTTGAAAATTCGTTTTTGTGCCGCCCGGAATCATCGACTTGACCGCAACACCGAAAGGTTTCATTTCATACCAAAGGGATTCCATCATTCCTTCCTGTGCCCGTTTAGCTGCCCCATAAACAGCATCTCGTGGAAATGCGATGGTTCCGGCAAGTGATGTCGTAGTGAGAATGACACCGCTGCGACGCTGTTTGAAATGAGGAATAAATTGTTGTGTGACAAGCATAGCTCCGATAACATCCGTATCAAAAAGTTTCCGAATTTCCTCCTCCGGTATCCGTTCGAGCGGAGCCATGATACCGTATCCGGCGTTATTAAACAACACATCCACGTCATATTTTTCCAATGCTTCCCGACTGGTTTCTTTAATCTGCCGAGAATCGGTCAGGTCAAGCGGCATGACAACGACATTCGGTAACACCGCCAGTTCCTTCCCCTTTTCCGGATTACGCATCGTTGCTATAACCCGCCAGCCTTTGGCTGAAAATAACTCTGTCGTTGCCTTTCCGATGCCAGAAGATGCACCGGTAATAAATATTGTCTTCATAATAAATGCAGTTTGAAAAATGAAACATTTCTTTTACCAGTACAAAAGTAAGGAGAGCAGACAGACAAAAACTTATGCAGGACAAACAATAGTTGTTTGAATCAAACAATTTGTTTGCGCCAGCTGCATTTACCCAGCTTTCATACGCAAATCGGAAGGTGACGTACCGGTATGTTTCTTCACATAATTGCTGAATGAAGATACCTCGTTGAAACCCAATGCCCAGCCGATTTCACTTATCGAGCAAGGGCTATGTTGTAACAAAGCCACTGCTTCTTGCACAATACGACGATTGATTAAGTCCGAGGTAGTATGTCCAGTAACAGCCTTTACAACACGGTTCAGATGATTGACATGAATGGACAGACGTTCTGCATAATCGGTGGCAGAACGCAGCCGTAAAGGATTTGCGGGAAACTCCACTGGAAATTGATGGTCGAGAAGAACAAGGAATAACTCGACGGTACGTTGTGCTGCGTTTTTATGGGAAACATAATGATTTCCTTTTTCCAACATCATTGCTTTGTGAACAAGAAGATGAAGGTAACAGCGCAATACGTCAAATTTTTGTGGATAATCCGATGCTGTCTCACGACGTATTTGTCGCCCTATTTCCTGTATTTCGTCCAGTGTATCGTTATCCAGAAAATAAATACGGTCTTTTGACGAACAGAACAAAGGTGAATCGGCAAGTGTCCCCATCTGTTCGGAAACCTGTATAAACTCCTCGTTGAAAATACAAAACCAGCCTCGCTTTCCAGAGTCTGCCAACGCTTCCCAAGCATAAGGAACGGCAGGAGTGGCGAACATGAGAGCCGGGCGATCCACCATAATCCATTTGTCCGCATAATAAAGTTTACCTGTTTCCAGTAGCAAGGTTACTTTATAAAATCCCCGATAACCAAATATGGCTTGGTTGATATGGCAATGTCCCTCCTGCAAAGAAAAATATGGTTTCCCTTTCGTTACTCCGGCAGCTTCCGAGTAATTATATTGTCCTATTCGTTTATAAAAGTCTATAATGTTTTCTATCATATATATTTCTCTTAATACCTTAAAAAGACTTACTGCTACAAAATTATAAATTTCTCCCGAAGATTCACTAAATTATTTATAATGTGAAAGTTGGGGAACATATTTATATGATACCGATTCGTGGATCGAACTGATGAATAAAGAACAAACATTGCAAAACATCCAAACTATCGCTATTTGCCCAAAAGAGCCGATCCTCGCGGACAGGCTCTCTCCAAATGAAAAAAATTGTGTATTATTACGAACAAAAAGTTCTATTTGAAATAAAGCATTATTTTGGTATGCCTATTGGCTTTTTCCGGAGAGTAATCGGAAATACCGCCCATCGCATTTTTGGTGATGTTCTCTGCCGGTAATCCTCGTTTATTCAGTTCCGTTGCGATATAATCGGCTCTCAAAGCGCTCAACGTATCGTTTATGTCAACTGTACCGGTCGCACTGTCAGCTGCCCCTATTACGGCCACGGATAACCCGTATTTCTTCGCTACTCGTGCCAGTTCGTCCAGATTGATTAACTGGGAAACGTCTGTCAACCGGGCTGTACCGAGTTCAAAGAAGAAATATATCGGAGAACCGATACATTCATTTCCGGACTGCATAAGAGCGATATACTCCGTGGAAGTGCTATCGGCAGGATTGACGTACTTCCCTTTTCCAGAATCGGGTACACTGTCCTGAACACTCTTTGGTATGTCCTGTGCGGCCAAGGCTTGTGTATTCCCGTTTGACGGCTGTCCGTCAAAAACAGACTTGCCATCCCAACGCCGGTTCTTCAACCTTGCCCGAAGAGAGTTCAATCCACTGTAATTATTCACAGGATAACCGTCGTTGTTCAGGCTGTCATCATCAAAGAGGTGTGCATAGGTATCGAGCAATCCCTCTACCTCCAATATCTTCTTCAATTCGACAAGAGCCCGGCGGTCTTTGTCATGTCGGCCGGCATAGCGTCTGTTCTCTTCCGATAGCACATTGACATAATCGACAAGCCATTCATCACGACGGATATAAGGGCTTACGTCGATAGCCCGTTTCCATCCTACCTTTCCGATATTGAAAGAAAATCCGGCTGTAAGCGACAGCATGTGATCGCCGAAGCGGTTGGGTTTGCCATATCCGTCGAAGTCTTGAAATGTAGTCATGCCGGAGAGTTCCACAAGAGCACTGACCCGCTTGGAGATACGATACTGTCCTTGCACGCCATAAGAGATAGCAAACGGATTATGCCCGTTATCGGCGTTATGAACCAGTCCGACACCGGCGAAAGGCGCAAGCGTCCAACGGACTTGCTCTTGCCTCGTGTAACTGCGTCCGAGAACATTCCACAATAAATCGGCATGAACGTAATGGTACTCTTGTGTGGACAGTGTTCCGTCTTTGAATTGCAAGCCGTTGTAATTGATGCGTGCCCCGACAGTCGGTGAGAACCATTTACCGACAGCGAAGCTGTACGAAGGTTTCAACCGTCCGAAAAGATCCTCGCAGCCGAGCGGAGTACCGAGGAAAGCGGTTGCACCGCCGGCCATGCTGACAAACCAGTTGCCACTTCGGAAAATCGGCATAACCACTCCGTCAAGATAAACGGGCTGTATCGGTTGAAGCAATTCCGTTTTATTATAAAGAGGTACGCTGTGTACAGTATCCCTATCCGAAGGTTGTACATTCGCTTGTGCCTGCAACGAGCATAGCACCGCGAAAATAAAAATGATATTTTTCGTCATACTCTAATGATTTTACATGTTGTTTGTTTCTAATTCTTATAGCGCATTTGCCAGTTAGCGCTTCGTCTTCTTGCCGATGACCGGGCGCATCATACAGCACGCCATTCGCATACAACGGAGCGCCCATGCCCGGTTGTCCTCGTCTTCGTCCCGTCCCCATTTGAGGTCGTTTCCACCCCCTCCGCCGCCGTGTGTTTCGGCAAAAGTCGTGGCATCATCGATCATACCGAGAAACAATAACGTAGCGCAGTGCATGACTTCCGTGCCACGTTCGGCTACGGATTGTACGAGAGTGCCGCTGAACAGTCGCTGTTGCGGAAGTTCCAGTCGTGCCGATATATTCCGGTGTTCATTGACCATTTCTTCCAGCATGGCATCTTTAAGCAAACTATCCACTTTGGAATGGACATCGCGGGAGTATTTATAGGCTTCCTCTTTCAGTTCCTCGGTACGTTCCTGAACGGCATTCATGTTCTCTTTCAGATCGGAAAGCCGCTTGTCGGCTACCTGCAACTTTTCTTGTTTGTCTGCCAGTTTCGACTGGATAGAAGACAGCTCCTTTTCAAGTTTTTCTTTCCGGGCTGAAAGGGCAATGGCGTCTCCCTTTTGAGCGTTCAAATCACCTTCGAGTGCCGACAGCTGTGCTTCTTTTTCGGCCATCTCTTGTTTTAAGTTCTCGACCATAGAGGTCAGACCCTTAACCCTGCGTTCTGCCAGTCGAATATCCGAATGGAGAGCCGACAATACTTCCTGATGACGGTCTATGCGTTCCTCCATAGTCGTACATTCTTCCGACAGCATACGGCGATACTCTTCGGTTGTTCTGTGCCGCGCTCCGGTTTCGGCGATACTTCTTCCTCTCGACATCCCCCACTTCGAATTGACCTCGGTAAAGAAGTCGGTATGCAACTGTTTCATTCTGGCACTGTACTCGAACTTGTCTTTTCCTGCGAAGATTTCCTTGTATGCAAAGCGTCCGTCTTTTATCGGCAGAAGCGTGCAATGTACGTGTGGGTTCAACTCGTCGAGATGTACAATGAAAGCGGCTATGTTCTGTTCACCGTATTTGTCACATACGAACGAATAGACATCTTTCGCCCAGTCTTCGATTTCAGGTTTACGGACGATACGGGAATTGTCCGCCCCCTTCTCGAAGTCCACAGGCTGTTTGCCGAAAGCGAGTTCGTGCATCCGTTGTCGGGAACCGCCGAAAATGATATTGACCACCGTGCGATATTTCGGTTCCGCCAGTCCTTCGTTGGGATCTTTGATACCTCTCCGGTTCAGTATGTCGGCCATCCGCTGCGGAATGCTGCGGCTCGTATCAATGGGGCGCACTTTCCTTCCGGGCGCAATTTCGAAGTTCAGTCCTTTGCGTGTGGGATCGTAATTGCCCTTACTCATGGCATACTTCTCGGCCTGTTCGCTGCGCCTGCGCTGATGTTCGTTGCTCTGTGCCGTGGTGATGCCTTTGGATACCTGCACATCAAGCACTTGTTTCGCATTTACCATATCGTTTTTTCGTTACTTTGGATAATCCCCCCGTGTCCCAGCTTGCTGCTTGTTTGGACACCCATCCCACCGACGTCAGGCAGGTGGGGTATTAGGCTCCCCACTCCCTTTGTTCCGTGGCAGACGGGCAAGCCCGTTTGCCATCTAAAAATGGCAGGGTGCTCGTACTTTAGAGCGGGGCGGATTGTCCGGATTATACATTCGATTTCCGCCCCGGTTTAATTCGCAGCTTCCTGCGCCCTTGCCACAAGGGATAAAAAGGGTTTGCGAAGCGATTTGAGCGGGTATTCTTCTTCATCCATATCAACGGTCGATTCAGGATTCAAAATCAGTTCTACAAGTTCTTTCGAGGTCTCGATGAATCCTGCCCAGTCCCCACCAAGGTCGAGGCGGAAGAAATCGAGAATATCCAAACAATCATCGAACCTCGACTTGCGAAGCACGCGCTGCATGGCTGCCAATGCGATATTCTCCAATGCCGTCGTGCGAATATCCACCAGCCCCTTCTCATCGTGTCTGGCAGACATGCTAAGATTAACGTGCATGTCATCGGGCGGGTAAATATCTTGTAAGCCTATATCGGCTAAAGCTCGGCGAACCAACTGTCCACACGCCTTGCCGGTGTCTTCGGCGCTTGCTTTGCCAGTTATCCAATCGGACAACGCCTCACGTAATTGCATGGCAAGGTCTGTCTGATTTTGTACATCGTTATCTTTCGAAGAGTGGGCGGTCTGCAAGGACATGGTGATAATGACACTCTTTGTCAACCGGATTCTTTCCAACTGGCCGAGCGATTCCAGCGTGTCCAAAAAGGAGCGGACAGTGGCCCGATGCCAGTGCCATTCCGCAGCAAGGTCGGAAATCGTTACATGGCATTGGCAGGATTGAAGTTCGTAATCCTGTTTTCTTAAAAAGGGAGAAACGAAACCTGCCAGTGCTTTGTCCAACAAATCGCAATAGGCTTCCGTTCTCGTTTTCCGTTCGCCGACTTTCTCTTTGAGGTAGTCGAACACCTCTACATTCGCCAATATGGTGGCGGACATTTCATTTCTATTTTTCATTTTCATTCCCTTTTGTTTGATTATATATTGTGCGGATTTGTCAAGGCTGCCACTATCCGCATTATCGCGGCAACCCGGCGTGATGATTATCGGAATAACTGTTGGCAGATGTTTCGGCATGTTTTGTCCGGCCAACTCCTTCGTTTCCATCTTCCGGTTCGGACAAACTCTTCGAAGAAGGATAGAACAATGCCGCCAATAGAATAAAAGCAATGGTAACGGCCATCGTGTACAGATGCGGAACGAAACCGATGACCACTGCCACAAGTGCGTAAACGGCAAATGCCCGTGGTCGGTCAAGCAAATACCGCAACCATTTGTCCACTCGTTTGGAAGAGAACATAACGGCACATACTATGGTGGAAAGCACGACACCGAACTCGCCGATGTGTCCATTCGTAAAGACATAATGAAACAGGAGCAGCAGGACGAGCACTATTTGTGTGTAAAGCCTGCGGGCTTTGGCGCTTCGAACCATCGCAACGTGGAACTTTGCCATGAAACGATGTCTGCTTTTGTACAATACCAGCGGCAATGCAACCGGCAACATAAGAAAGAGGAATTGCAATATAATCCAAGTCATAGGTAATAGGGTTTTGAGGGTATGTAAACAGGACGTACCACGAGCTCCAACCGGACAACGCCGTAGGTGGCCAGCCGGATAATGTTCTCGGCATCTTCAGCCGTGAGATAGGCGCCGCCCTTTTTCATGCGGGATTTGAATGATCCGTTTTGTTTGCGGTAAGCTGCCAATGCCTTGTCCAGTTCATATTCGGGAATCGTCCATGACATACCTTTTTCGTATGTCCCATGCGCTTTGAATACTCGCAGGGCCAGTGTACGGGACACGAGGTAGTCGGTTCGGGTATTTCTCGAAATGACATGCTCCTTGTAGAGATTGCTGTCGGCAACCTCTATCCATGTCCGGTATGCGTCGATGCAGAAAATAAGCTGTCGGTATATCGTATTTCGCATAGTGCAAGGGGTTTCACATTTTATTGCAATGCTTCGTGTTCATTTGAGCGGGATTTATCACATGAAATCCATCAGCACGTCTTCCTGTTCTTTCTTGTATTTGAAATGCCCGCTTTCGGAGTGCAGTTTCAAATCGAGACACAAGTCGCCGTACATCAGTTCCAGCGAGTCGTAAATGGTCGCAACGATATGTTTGACTTTGCCGTCGGTATCCGTTTTCGCATTCATTTTGAACATCTGTCCGAAAGCGGGATTGGAATAAGCACATGTGCTGTGTCCGAAATTTCCCATTCCCGCCGGAATGTGGTGATAGAGGGTGATCAGTTCCATATCATCTTCGAACATATCCATTACCTCTTCCAAGTCATACGGGTCCCGTAACGGAAACGTGAGCAGGACATAATCGCCATAGAATTGCGGCTCTTCCATCGTTGTCACATCGAGCAACTGCGGCAGTTGCAGGGGAACGAGTGACATGAAATCGTCTAAAAAATGTCGTAGCATAATCATATTGTGTATTGTTATTGACTTTACATTGAAGCGATAAATATTTCCATGAGCATTCCCGGCAGCTCCGGCAGCCGGTTGCTGTCCGATTGCAGAACCTGATGCAACGTTTCGAACGCACGGGGCGTTTCCTCCGCAATTTCGTCAAGTGCCGCCTTGTCTTCGGGCGAAAGCAACATCATACAGAAATCGTCCAGCAAGACGTAGGGTTGCAAAATCATCCAGATATAGGCATGTGCCTGCTGGGGGGACTTGACCATTCCCCGGCGTATGTCATCGAGACAGGTTCGTACATTTTGTATCAGCCGACGGTTCGTCCGCATAGCCATACAGGTTGTAGCCTCTTTATAGGTAATTTCCTTTCGCTGGGCAGCGAGGAATATCTCGGAACAGCACTTTTCCGTATCACGGGTAATGTCGGACACATTTGCCTGCCCTAAATCGTGCAGGCCGACAAGAAAAGCACGGTAAACGGCATCTTCCTTTTCGATAAATTCCATCAGGTCTTTACGGCTATGTATGCCGTTAGTCAGGGTTTCCGAGAGCAGCGTATGGTATGCCGAACGGACTTGAATGCTGTTACCCCGGCAGGCCGGGCGTTTATCCAAAGCGGCAAAGAACGGGCGAATCTCCTCTGCCGAACGGCGCAGTTCTTCATCTCCGGCATAAGGAGAAAACTGTTCTTTCAGAGCGAGTACCTCTTTGTAAGTACGCGGTCTCGACAAAACAAGCCGAGAGAACTCCGCACGTATGGAATCATGCAACAAGGCACATTTTTCATGTGTACCGGTATGCAAGGTCGTGTCTTTCCGGATATGGGTGAACACAGAATCTCTGATTGTCCGCCAAACCATGAGCTGTGCCGCCAAGTCTCCGAAAGGAAGCTCGTCCGGCTTTCGTATTTCGGACAGGTACTCCCTATATACACCGGCAGGATCATATTCGGTTTCAGACAGTCGTTTGCCATTCCATCCGTCACAAGATGTAAGTATGATAACGGCCATTGAAACGGCAGATATTCCGGCAGTCAATGCCTTGCTTTTTAAGTATGATTTTTTATCTCCAATCATGCGAATTTATTTCAAACGCCGCAAATCTAATCATTATTTTTAGGACATATACAGTGAAAAATCATATTTTAGGCAAATTTTAATATCATACTTTGAAATATGATTTTGCAATGAAAATAAAAGCAACAAAAAGAAAATATGGAGTATGATTTTATAAAGTTTTCACGCAAAGTATGATTCTTGTTCAAATAAAACTTGTACTTTTGCGATTGTTATATAAATAGCATACAACGGTATGGCAAAAGTCGGTTATATATTTAAGGCAAATCATTACGACACTTTCGAATCAGACAAGGAGTGGATGCGCCAGTATGGTTGTGTACAGATAGTGGAAGAACCGGTCGAGCACGAAACGCTTCGGCCGCAGTGGAAACAACTCATAGCAACCCTTGGAAGGGGTGATGAAATTGTCGTGTCAAAATTCAGCAATGCCATGCGTGGAGTTCGCGAGCTTGTGTCATTTATCGAATTTTGCCGAATAAAGGTGATACGCATTATATCTCTTCACGACAAGATAGATTCACGGGGAGATATGTTTCCCGAAACGACGGCTGCCAATGTACTGGAAATGTTCGGGGCGTTTCCGGAAGAGACGGCTGCATTGCGTAAGGCTTCCGCTCATGTCATGCGTTTACAACAAAATATCAGACCCCCGATGAAGAAAATGAAAGCCATTCCCAAAGACGACCGGAAAAATCGGGAAAGCAGTATCGTGGATATGTACAATAACGGCTATTCGATTGACGACATCTGGGCTGTCAGCGGGTTCTCAAGCCGGAGTTCGGTTTTCCGTGTACTCAACAAAAATAACGTGAAACTTAATCGCGGGAAATTCAGCGGCCCTCTGGGAAAAAGGAAAAAGAAAGACGACTCTGCGGAAGAATAGTCACAAAAAGAGAAGTTGCGCCTTATTGACTGAAAACAGCTCCGCAGCAGGCAACAAGACTGATACAGGCTCATATCTTGGACGGCAAGCGCCATTACTTAATTATATAGTTATATAACATACACCCAAGTTGTCGATGTTGCTCTAACATCACTTCAAATCCCATATAAAACCATATATAGCACTGATTTCCAAAGCTATTATATGTTTATTTAATTATGTAATTATGTAATTATATAATTATATAAGATATTAAATATATAATTATATATGAAAATTGTTGGTATATCAAGTAAAAGACATTATATTTGCGTTAGAAACAACAACCTATAAAGCAGTAAGCGATGAAGAATAAAATTATCATATTCAGCAATATTAAAGGAGGTGTCGGGAAAACCACGCTCTGTGCCCTGTTTGCAAGTTACCTTGCAGAGAAAGGTTGTCCCGTCATAGCCATCGACGCCGACCTGCAAGCGTCGTTATATCGTCACCGACAACGGGAGAAGGACGTTGCTCCCGAAGCTCAAATTCCGTGGAATGTGGAGTTGCTGGACACGTCGGACAGAGGCCATCTTGAACGTGTCATGGGCAAACTGAAAAGTGTTCCGGGGATTGTCCTGATAGACTGCCCCGGTAATTTGAATGACCGCAATCTCGAATACATCTACAAATCGGCTGACGTAGCGATTATCCCCATATCGTTTGACGCGGATACCGTCGATGCAACGGGTATATTCGTCAAGGCACTGAAAACAGTATCTTCCGCTGACCTTGTGTTTATACCGAACCGGATCAACACCTCCGAACGGAAATCGGAAGAGCTGCGCCAAAGAACACAGACCACCGAATTTCTCGGCTTGGTAGGTACGGTCGTGCCGACAGTCAAACAAAGCGTATCCGTCAAAAGATATACTACCTTGTACCCGTTGGAGAAAAACCAACTTGCGGCAATCGAGCCGTCATTCAGTAAAATCATTGAGGAACTCCATATTAACAAATAAGAGCTATGGCAAAAAATAATCGACCCATAATAGACAATCCATTGGCAAGCATGGGACTTGACCAAATCGTTCGTAACATAACCGCTCCCGAAACCTCTGTGGAATCCGATAAAAAAGATGTGGAGAAAAACGCCGATGTACCTCAAAAGGTCGCCAGATCCCGGCGGGGCAACATGAAGGTTTTCGAGGAGAATCTTGCCAAATACACCGGCATCAACGAACAGGGCATTGCTATCTGGCTGCCCAAGGACGTCAAGAAAAATTTGGAACTTATCCGTGTCAATGCGAGTCGTAATATTCCGCTGCGGTCTTTGGCTGCGGCTATTATCATGACGTATATTTCGGAAAATAAAAACAAACTCAATGAATTATAAAACAAAGATATAAGATTATGTATTTATATAATTATTTAATTACATAAATATATAATTCAGTAATTATGTTGTTATATAAAAAAAGTATATAGAAGTATGGAAGTTATACTAATAATCGTCGTATTCTGGGTAGTGGGAAAACTCCTGAAAGGTGTGTTCGGAGGGTTCAGCAAAAGCGACTATCGACGCGATCAGTAGCAAGTTTTGTACACCGTTCCAACTGTAAACAAAGGGAATGATGATAGAAAACGGACGGACATACATCGCCATAGACCTGAAGTCGTTCTATGCTTCTGTGGAATGCGTGGAACGGGGACTTGACCCGCTCACCACGAACCTTGTCGTGGCTGACAAAAGCCGGACGGAGAAGACGATTTGTTTGGCTGTCAGTCCTTCTATGAAAGCATACGGCATACCGGGACGTGCAAGGCTGTTCGAGGTCGTACAGCGGATACGGGAAGTCAATGCACAGCGTAGAAGAGCGGCAGGCCGGCAAACAGCAACCGGAAGATCGGTGTCGGACACAGAACTCAAAGCACATCCTGAATGGACGGTAGATTATATCGTAGCACCGCCGCGCATGATGTTCTACATAGAGTACAGCACGCGCATATATCAGATATACCTGAAATATGTGGCTCCGGAAGACATTCATGTCTATTCCATCGACGAGGCATTCATGGACGTTACCTCCTATCTGCCTTCCCTCAAAATGTCGGCACATGAACTGGCGAAGAGAATCATACGCGATATATTTCGGCAGACAGGCATCACGGCCACCGCAGGGATCGGTTCGAATTTGTATTTGAGTAAGGTGGCGATGGATATTGAAGCCAAGCATATACAGGCAGACGAGGACGGGGTACGCATTGCACAGCTCGATGAAATGTCGTACCGCAGGAAACTTTGGCAACATCGTCCGTTGACGGATTTTTGGCGCGTGGGAAGCGGAATTGCCCGAAAGCTCGAACAATACGGGATATATACAATGGGTGATATTGCCAGACAGTCCGTGAAGAATGAGGAATTGTTATATTACCTGTTCGGTATAAATGCGGAACTGCTGATAGACCATGCTTGGGGCTGGGAACCCTGCACGATGGAAATGGTGAAGGCATACAAGCCCACAGTCAATTCGTTCAGTAACGGACAAGTGCTACAAGAACCATACACGGCTACCAGAGCCCGCATAGTGGTATGTGAAATGGCGGAAAGCATGGCGCTCGACCTGCTCGACAAGGGCATGGTGACAGACCAGCTTGTCTTATCCGTCGGGTATGACATCGTGAATTTGACCGACCCGTCCATCCGATCAAGATATAAAGGTGAGACAACGACCGATCATTACGGGCGGCAAGTACCCAAACATGCCCACGGTTCTATAAACCTCGACGAGCCGACTTCTTCCGCGAAACTGATAACAGATGCAGCAACACGCTTGTTTGACCGGATTGTCCAACCCGGTCTGCTGGTGCGCCGACTCAACCTCACCGTGAACCACATCGTATCAGAACAAAAGGCTGGCCAAACTTCTGTTCCGGTACAATATGACCTGTTTACGGACTATGCAGCCATTGAAAAGGAACAGAGGGAAAAAAAGGCATGGCTTAACAAGGAACGTCGGGTACAGAGTGCTGTGTTGAAAATAAAGAAACAGTTCGGTAAGAATGCGATCCTGAAAGGATTGAATTATGAAGAGGGCGCAACTGCCAAAGAACGCAACGAACAGATAGGAGGACATAAGGCATGAAAACTACATACGATGACATCATAGACTTGCCGCACCACGTATCCAAGGTACACCCGCAGATGTCCATGTACAACCGCACGGCACAGTTCGCTCCCTTTGCTGCCCTTACGGGCCATGAAGACGCTATCCGGGAGACTGCAAGACAGACAGATGAAGATAAGGAACTATCTGAAAGCGAAGCTGAAATACTGAACAGGAAACTGACTTATCTTATTCTGAAAAAGGAAGAAAAGCCGACTGTCTCCGTTACTTATTTTGTAGAGGACGGCAGAAAAAGCGGAGGCAACTATCGCACAGCTACGGGAATCATCAAAAGAATAGATACCGATAAAGGCATATTGGAAATGGCAGCCGGTCTCTCTATCCCCATCGGTTCCATCAAAGACATAGACGGGGAGTGTTTCGAGGATTGAAGATGACGAAAAAAGATTGGATATGAATTTATCATTAAAACGGATTTATAAACCTCATAAAATATTTTGAAAGTATGACAAAAGCAGAAATTGTTGCTCGGATTGCAAAACAAACCGGAGCAGAAAAGGAAGTGGTAATGAATGTAGTAGAGGCATTCATGGAAAGCGTAAAAGGGGCTATGATTGAAGGGAATGAAGTATTCCTACGAGGCTTCGGCAGCTTTATCATCAAACATCGAGCAGAGAAAGTAGCCAGAAATATTTCACAGAATACGACCATTGTAATCCCGGCTCACTCTATCCCGGCATTCAAGCCTTCCAAGGCATTCGCGGATATGGTTAATGGCAAAAACAATAAAGATAAAAAGCTATAACCTACTGCAATTCAGTTATTCTCCGTTTAAAGATACGGAAGGAAGCGCGATTTGCGACCTGCTCGTTTACGACAAATTTAGTTTGAAGAAAATGGAGTGCTTCTGCAAGAAACGTTACAAAGAAATACATTAAACTTACGGACATAGAATAAAAAAGTGGAGAAAGGCATCCCATTGATGTTTTTCTCCACTTTTGATGTGAATCGACGACCTATATGCAGTCAGGACAGACTTTGAAGCATGGCCGCCATATTATATCCTAACGTCTGCATGGTCTTGCTTCCCCTCTCGTCTCTTCCCATCGGGGAATGGCTGTCGAAGAGCATATTCCAATAACTGCTGCTGACTATGGGCATCTCGCTAAACGAAAAATACTTGTTAATGCGGTCAACCGTATTGTTCGCACCGGAACGCATACAACTTGCCACGGCAGCGGCGGGTTTTCCCCGGAACAGTCCGCCATGTGTGCTGGCAGCATAGAATACACGATCCAGTAACGCGCATAGAGCACCGTTGGGAGCGGCGAAATAGACAGGGCTTCCAATAATAACGCCGTCTGCTTTCAATATGGCTTCGATCAGATCGTTGCAAGTATCGTCCGAGAAAACGCAACGAAAGGTTTTACCGCACCCTTCGCAGTCAATACAACCACGCACAGGCCTGTTTCCGATCCAGAACCATTCGGTTCCGACACCTTTATCCTGCAATGCCTTTTCCACCAGACTTAATGCGTGATACGTTTCTCCCTTTTGATGGGGACTCCCGTTTACCAAAAGCACTTTCATTTCAGCAAGGGCAGTTGGTTTAACATTTCCTTGATACGGATAGCGGTACGGGGCATCGGTTCGGCAACGGTCAGACCCACAATTTCTTTCTCTTGTGCGATGTCGTTTATCACACGCACCACTTCCGCAATTTTCATCCCATTGGGAACAACACCGACTGCCGCTATTATTTCGGCAGGATCGAGTACATCCATATCGAAATGGACAACTACTTTCGACGCACCGCATGACTTCAACCATTCCCGTATCGCGTCGCTGTTCTCTCGCACGTCTTCCGATGTCAGATGTTTGATACCGTATCCTTTCTGCCTTTCCTTAATTTCGTCGCATTCCCAATCGCGTAAACCAATAAAAAGGATTTTAGACGGGTCTATCCTTGCGGGCAGTTCCGAGACGATTTGCTTGTCACCCAAACCCATGCAGGCCGTTACCGCCATGGCATGATAGGCCGGGTACACATCGCCGGGCAGAGTGATGTCCGGGTGTGCGTCGATCCAGACCATTGCCACATCATCCTTGTATTTTCCTGAAAGATACGTGAACGGCACGACGCTTACCGAACATTCTCCTCCCAACGTGACAATCCTGTCGGGTGACTGCACCTTCAATATATCCAGAGCAGCCTTTGTTTGTACGATGATGGCATCCTTGTCCAAAACCCCGTCCGTCACTTTCCGCTGCACGAGGTCTGTGGCCACCGGAACGGTGTATGTCTCCTGCCTGCTGTCGGGTGCAAGGAAGTTCAACAGCTGCGCCCCTAAATAATATCCTCTCGATGCCTGTTCGGGATCTTTCACTTCCGTTATCCACCGGGCAATGTCACCGCCCTGCCATTGTGGATAAACGAGCCTGATTGTCTTTAACTGTTTTTCCATATTGCTTTTACTGATAATTTTCTGCGCATGGACCGTCATGCCAATAGCCAATAACGTACCCAATACAAATAATTTTCTCATAATCATAATAACCGTATCTGTTTTTGCCGCAAAATTACCAAACTGCTTGCAGTCATGCAATTACTGCTGAATTATTCATATACTGATAATTTTATCATATACTGACAATTTTATCAGTACACATGAAAAGATTATAGCAGGAAAAGACTAATTTTGCACCATATAATAAACGAGATCATGTACGAAAAGAAAATACCGTTCAATATCGACTGCTGCATCAAGGTAACAATGGAAGTCATCGGCGGAAAATGGAAATGCTGTATCATAGACGCGCTGAAAGACGGGGCGAAACGTCCGAGTGAAATTCACAGGCATTTTTCCGAAGCGAACACGCGGGTCATCAACCAACAGCTGAAAGAGCTGGAGATGCACGGGATTATCGAAAAGAAAATTTTTGCCGAACTCCCGCCTCATTCTGAATATTCCCTGACCGAGATGGGACGGACGTTGCTCCCCATCATCGGTAAACTTGAAGATTGGGGCAATATGTTCCGCCCTACACTGAAAAAGATATATGGCATAGAATAATAATGATCACATTCCTATCGGGTAAACGGGAGGGAAACGGATGATTCCTCAAATTGCAAGATTATCTTTTCTGTATTTACCCGGCGACACTCCTTTTTCTTTTGTGAACACTCTTATAAAATGGGGCAAATCGCTGAATCCCACCAGATAGCATATTTCCGACACGGATTTCTGCGAGTGCTTCAACAAGCCGCAGGCAGTGTTCAAACGGTATTGCATAACGAACTGCATGAACGTCATTCCCTTATGCCGCTTGAAATAGGAGCAGAAAGCGGAACGGTTCATGCCCACTTCAGCGGCAATATCGTCGAGCGAAATCGGGTGGACGTAATGTGCCATGACGTATGTGCAGATCTGCTGCATACGCCTCACGTCGCGCTCGATTCGTACCGGCTTACCGGCAAACGTGTAATCTGTTGCGGTGAAGACGGTCGGCAAGAGCTGGAACATCGTGCATAGGCGTCCCAATTCATCCATTCCACTCATCTGCGAAAGTGCTTGCCGAATAGTCCGGGAGCTTTCCGGCCCGAATATCAGAGCCTCGGTCGGAAAAGTTATGCCTGCAAGCCTGTTCCGCAGTTCGGGAAACGCCTCGATACACTTTTGTACAAGGGAGTGGCTGAAAGCCACCATCAGGTAACGGACACACCCTTTATCGTCGGCCGATGACGGCTCGTAGTCCCAATGATGGTGCATTGAGGGTGGGATTAGTACCACGTCTCCTTCCGAAAAGGTCTGTAAGGTGTCGCCGGCCATTCTGGTTCCGTGTCCGTGTACCACGTAATAGAGTTCCCAAGCATCGTGTTGGTGCAACTTGGCCTCCAGCCGGGTGTCTATCCGCTGGTCTATGAAAAAAAACGAGTGGTTTTCCACGTCCGGCAATTCATACGGGATTATCACATCTTCCATCTTACAAAAATTTAATATTACAAATATACAACAATTATTTGAAACGATAAAGCAAATAACAAACAACAAACCGCACTACCTTTGCAAACGTAAATAATGATATGTCCAACATAATAAACGAATTACATTATGGATTTCTATGAAGTATTGGAGAAACGCCGTACATACCGTGATTTCTCCGACCGTGAAGTAAGCGACGAGATTTTGAAAAGAGTAATCGGTGCGGCATTCAAAGCTCCGACCAACGACCACCTGCGCCAGTTGGAGTTCGTCGTGGTGCGTGGGCGCGAGAATATTGCGAAAATAATCGCTCCGCTTGCCAAGAACATGGCGGCGTTCAAAGAGCTGGTGGCCGAAGTGGACGAGTCCGATGACGAGGACAAGATGGCGATGTTCGCCGACGCACTGCCAAAACAGCAAAGGATGTTGATACAAAGCGGCCTGCTTGTTATCCCTTTCTTCCGCCAACTGACATGGCCGTTGCTCAAACCCGTGGAGCAAAGCTCGCTCAACTATTTCGCTTCGGCATGGTGTGCTTTGGAGAACATGCTGCTCGCAGCCACCGCTGAAGGGCTGGGGACGGTGTTCCATATCCCCGTGGCTGACGAAGCGGAGAAAATCAAGCAAATCGTGAACGCTCCCGAAGACTACGAGTTCACCTGCCTGCTGACAATGGGCTATCCCGCCGAAAACGCATTCCTGCCCAAGCAGAAGGTAATCGATGTGGAAAGCAGAATACACACCGGCATCTGGTAAAATGGGCTGCATGAAAGGACATGTCCTCATATTGACAGCAAATATCCTGTTCGGCGTCAGTATGCCGGTATTCAAGTATCTGCTGACATCGGATTTTCCGCCGGAGGCGATTACCTATATGCGTGCTGCTTTCGCTTGTGCGATGTTCTGGATCGTGTCCTTTTTTGTTGTACCCGGAGAGCGAGTTCCCCCGAAAGATTTGGGACTGCTCGCCGTCTGCGGCTTATGCGGCGTGGGGTTCAACCAATGGTTGTTCGTTACCGGGCTACGGAGTTCTTCACCCGTCGATGCGTCGATCATCGCCACAGCCGTACCGATTTTCGTACTGTTGTTGGCGGCGGTTGTACTCAAAGAGCCGATAACTGCAAAAAAATCGGCAGGTGTCCTGCTGGGTGTCGGTGGAGGGTTGCTGCTCGTGTATAGTTCCGTGCACGCAATGGACGGTGAAAGCAGTCTGAAAGGTGATATGTTGATGTTGTTGAACCAGATGCTCTACTCCGTCTATCTGGTATTGTCCAAGCCGCTCTCATTGCACTACTCACCGGTTACGGTCATGAAATGGATGTTTCTTTTTTCGGCGTTGGCATTGACGCCGTTCTGCCTGCGGCATTTGCAAGAGGTTCCGGTTTTCCATCGGGAAACATTCGACGGCATGGAGTTGTGCGCTCTCCTTTATCTGCTCACCGGAGCCACGTTCCTTTCGTTCCTGCTGATTCCGATGGCATTGAAATATATCCGTCCGACCACCGTCAGTATGTACAACTACGTGCAGCCTATCGTGGCCTCCGGGATAGCCGTCTCGATCGGGCAGGATACCTTTTCCTTGCAGAAATTGACGGCAGCCGCACTGGTATTCGCCGGGGTCTGGTTGGTTACAAAGAGTAAGAAAAGGGAAATAATAAATTAGAAAAGGCAGGACTATAAAACAGGAAGATGGACCAATACCGTCAATTATTACAGCGATTGGCTGTTGAAGTGGTTCGGGAAGGGCTGTGCTTACTCACATAACCCTTTGTTCCCGAATCACATTTTGACGTATTATTCTTTAACTATTATCATCTTTTTGCTATATTCTATAATTTCGTCCATCGTCAGCCATTCCGGTTTTTCGTCTTCACTGAAACTGTCATACAGTTTTATCATGAAATCAATTTGCCGTTCTTCGTTCCCTGCCCATAAGCATTTAGGATGTCTGTTCCCATAATTGAGGTAATATTCGCAATCCGATTGAAGCCGGGAAAGTAGCATATACCTGAACCGTGAATCGCGTTGCATAATGTCATCGTCTGTCATTCTTCCATTTGGGGTTGTTTGATGTACTGTACTCATAATCTCTGTCGTTTTTAAGTTGATTTTTCTTTTCCCTTTGGTACTATCCTGCATCGAGAAATAAGAAATGGGAGCAACAAAAACGGGTGGTATAAATACCACCCGTACAAAAAGCCTTACTAATCATAGCCTGGCTTTGGTCAATAATTCTTTTTGTTTTTGCTGTCAAGGTTTCGGTTTCTTTTCATAGTTAGGGTTTTGATATGCACAAATGTAAACGATTATTTTAAAGTTTGCAAATCTTTATTGATTTTTCTTTTAATAATGACGATTTTTGGATGAATTTCATTTTTATGACTATAATTGCACTTGCTTGTTGACTCTACCCTTCTTGATAATCTCTTGATAATCTCCTGCGAAATATATACTTTTGCATTGTCCTAATTAATGCGCTATGCCATGAATGTCAAAATAGAAGAAAGCTGGCGGAAACGCCTTCAGGAAGAATTTGATAAACCATACTTTGAGCAGCTAGTCACATTTGTCAAAAATGAATACAAAAAGGCCCATGTACTTCCTCCCGGACACCAGATATTCCATATCTTTAATACCTGTCCGTTCGAGAAAGTGAAAGTTGTTATTCTGGGACAAGATCCTTATCCTAATCCAGGACAATATTACGGAGTTTGCTTCTCCGTCCCGCAAGGAATTCCCATTCCGGGATCGCTAGCCAACATATTCAGGGAAATACATCAAGATTTAGGTAAACCAATCCCCACATCCGGCAACCTAGACCGTTGGGTAGAGCAGGGCGTATTTTCTATGAACTCGGTCCTGACCGTACGGGCTCACGAAACCGGCTCACATCGGAATATGGGCTGGGAAACTTTTACAGATGCAGTGATAAAAAAATTGAGTGATGAACGTGAGAATCTGGTATTCATGCTATGGGGAAGTTATGCAAAAGAGAAGATCGCTCTTATCGACACCCATAAACACTTGGTGCTGACAACTGTGCATCCATCTCCACGCTCTGCCGATCATGGTTTCTTCGGATGCAAACACTTCAGTAAGACGAATGCTTTCCTCCAAAGCAAAGGTATTCAAGGAATCGACTGGTGAGAGGTACGAATCGTCCGACAGGCAGACAGGTTTTCATTATATTTCACCTTCCGTCTGAAGATACCAAGTCCATCCATTGATCTGAATCTGTATGGCCTGCCACAGGTCGGAAGAAGATTCCGCAAAGAAAAAGACAATCTTATGTTCGTCTTGACGATCGAGATATTCCTGCACCCCCCAATTATTCCCCTCCATAGCAGTCATGGCAAAGTAATCAATCAAGTTGATACTGAAAACTTTTCTCCCAGTCGTCTTATCGGTCACGACAAAGCGGCTTTGGCGATCTTCCATCAATCGCATCGTATTCAACTCTACCACGGCGGCAGAAGAATTCTTCTGTTCCATATAATAAGGGCGGAAACTCAGAATATCGTCATCCAGCAACGAATTGTCATAGGCCATGTATCCGTTCGATTCAATTATCTCATAGTTATAATTATTCATATCCAGCCCCCAAGATTTTCCCGAAACACTTCTTGTATCCTCTCCAGAATATCCCTGGAAAACGAACCGTACTTTGTTCGTATTCTTGATCAGGCTTATTACTTCAATCTGGTTCGTGGTTCCTGTAAAATCCACCCGATGACTTACGCCATGCCAGAGCGGTTCCAACTTCTTATCTATAATACAGGATTCTTCCCGCTTTAGCCGTAACCGCATATCTACCATATCATAGCCACTTCTGGGTGTAGTGACGTCGTACGACTCGTGTACACCCACCCATGCAAGAAACCGATACTGTCCAACGGGCAACTTCACTTCCATCAGGTAACTGCCCGTAGCCAACACATCGCCTTCTTCCGACTGCATAAACAGGAATTTCCCCTCTTTGTCAAAAACGTAAAGTTCCACTTTATCAACCTGGGTATGGAATGCATCCGTGAAAAGCATATTATAGTCGTATTTGAATTTGACATACAAACGGCATTCCGGCAAATCTTCGTCGAAGATATTGCACGAGGTCACGAACAAAGAACCAGTTACAAGGAAAAGGCTCAAACAGAAATAATGTATAAGATTTTTCAGTTCCATATATTTTTTGATTATGCTATTATTATATTAGTTTCATGCAAGAGAAACAAAAGTTCCATGCAAGGAGAACAAAAGTTCCATAGGCATGAAACTTTTATTCCGTAAGCAGGGATTAGAGAATCGGAGCCGTCTTATAAGGAAAAGCACCGGGAGACAAACTCCCGATGCTTCAAAGGGAACGGTAGCCATTGCAGAATTAAAATTCTTCAACTTGCTTATACCAGGTCCAAGGGTTCACATTAATCTGTATGGACAACCATTTTTCATCTTCCTCATCCGGTTCGTCCGTTCCAGGGTCCGGAATGATCGGATATCCCGGATTATTGAACTTGCTGACTACGATATCATAAACAGAGTTACGGACTACTCCGAATTCACCTAATTCGTTAACGGCCGCATCAGTATCGTCATGTTTGATAATCGCTTTGTAGTAGCAGACAGCTCCTGCATAATAGGTGAGACTTCCTACCGTTTTTGCCCGTTCCGTGTCAGACTTTCCGAGGATAGCCGCCTTTTTGTTGCGGAAATCGTTCATTGTCGCAGGAATACCTGCCTTGTCGTCAGGAAGAACCACTTCACCGATGCCGATACCTTCTGTGCCCAGATATTTATTGAATGCGCTGGTCAATGCCGTTGAAATCAATAAAGGTTCCGGCTGGTTGAATTTATAGGTCAGCTCTGCTTCAATCCAACTCATCAAAGTCGTGAACGTATAATAGCCACCGTTGATAAGCATCCAGTCTCCTTTTTCATCCTGGTCCGTAGAGGCGGTAGCCGTTCCCGGCATTTTATATTCATTCGGGATGAATTTGGCTTTGAATAAGACATGCGTGGTATAAGCATGCATATTGCTCGCTGCATCCTGCGTATTTTCAAGACAATATTTACTTGTACCAGATGCCAACCAGTTACCATCTCCCGGATCAGCGGCCACATACGTGTAGTCTGTACCTACGTTATGGGAGGCGAAATTGGGATCTTTCCGGTAAGAACCTTTCCTATATTGGTCGAAAGGCGCACGGAATCCACCTCCGTTCGTTTCATACCAAGTTGCAAGCCGCTCGGAAACAGGAAAATATTTCTTATTTGTCACATTCAACAGCCATCCACCATTATCAAGATTAATAGTGGCGGAAGATTCGGTATTCGCATTGATCGCTACACGGACCTTTGCCACCACACGGTCGATATTAACAGATAACGGACTCGTTGTGGCTGCCTGTGAAGTCTTATAAAGCACTAAGTCCGTATCATCACCGTTACTCAGGGAAGGTTCCAGATGCCCTTTGGCATTTGTCATCATAAAACCATTTGTAGAAGAGATAAGACCTGCTTCTTCTGCAATCTCCGCATTGATTACACTGTATGCCTTACTGACAGTCGTGATTTTATCCGGAAACTTCGCAGAAGGATTAGCTACCAACAGGATGTGCTTGGAAGTGGCCGGAATCTTGAATGCCGTACCGGCGGTTCCTGTCGGCTGTCCGGTACTGCTCAGTCCGGCTTCATCATTTGTCAACTCGATATCGGCCGTAACTACCGGGTCCGCATCTTTTGTAAAGAAGATGGCTCTGACCGTCTTTATTTCCGATTCAGGTTCGGTTCCATTTTCAAAATCCGGATTGTTCAAAGCACGCGTAACAGGTGTAGATGGAGTGATCACCTTCAATGCCACCCAGGCTTCGCCTGTCGGATCCGTCACGATATCGCTGTTTCCACTCGAGCCGATGTCGTCATTACTGCACGCAGACAATATCATTGCCGCCAATGCAAACATACCAAAATACTTCTTTTTCATTTTTCTACAATTAAACCGTTATTAACTTATTTATTTATCCCTTTTCCATCCTATTAATTGCTTGCAATTCCTGATTGGGTAATTTCTATTTTAATTCGCCTTGTCGCATTACCATTTGCTGATGAACCATGTTCACCGATGGTGGTCAAGTACACAAGCCCTTTTCTTGCCGAACCTCCATTAGGCAATATTTCCATATATATGACTCCATCATCTACCGTTATACGATCCGTATCGTTCCGGTCACTATCCGGGATGGAAGGACGTAATTTGATCCAGTTCTTCGGATTGTCCGTTCCATCTTCCACATAAGCAGACAGGCAGTAATAGTTTATTTCACCGATTTCCGGATTCATGTTGTTTGTCGGCATATACCGCAGAGTCATTCCAGCGGCAGGTATCGCATTTCTCTGCCTTATGTGAACCTGCTTTTCCAAGTTTCCGAGCTTTAGTGTGATATATGCATTCTTTCTATCCTCGTAGCCGGGAGCCGGACCTTTCATGCCTTCTTCATACCATTGCAACCCGGCAGACACATTCACTCCGACCGCCGCTATACGCGGAGAGACATTATTATCGACGATCGGGATCTTTCCATCGGCAGGATATGCCAAGCGGAAGACACCTTCGGCAACCTCTTGTGCGTTGTCCGTCACACTTCTAGCATCCGGAAAATTGACCTTACAATCTGTAACCAGTCTAAACGCCTCATGATCGGCCATCTCATCCGCGTAGACTATAAAGACCGAATTACTGACTCCCAAGTAATAGTCGTTGTTGGCCGTGATTTCATAAGAATCGCTGTCATCTATCAAAATCATGAAATCAATGTCCGTGTTGGAGGCTTTAGAGGCTTTGGCATCCGCCACGCTATCGTAGCCCGGACCTTTCACCGTTACGATCGTAAACGTATAAGCACGATTCCGCAATATTTTAACCGGTTGCAGAAGCTGGTCCACAATTACCATTTTATAGTAATACTCACGTCCGCCATATTTTCCTTGAATAATCATATATGAGCCGGCCAAGATGCTCGATTCATATAGATATACCGGCGTTTTCTCCGTACTCTGTCCCTCATCCGTCCATTCGGCCGTAACCAATGGAGCCGAATAGGCAGCGTCATTCCGGTACTCCGTCAAGTTGGATGTGTTATCCATTATAGAGCCTGTCAGATTGTGTAACAACCCTTGCCGGGGGACATTTACAACCGCGGAAACTCCTTTCAATTCAAAATTAGGCGCCTTATTCGTGATCACCATTTTAGCAACCGCACGTACAAGTTGCAGCGAACTTTTGTCTGTGTTTTCTATTTTTGTCGTGTTATCTATCTTATCTACCGTCAGCAGATAGCTCATTGGGATAAGTTCACCTGCGCCGCTATAAGGGATAACCGTACAGGACGGAGCGTTCAATGGCTCGGTCAGTAAACGGGAACAGATATCAGACAAAGTCGTTACCTCCGGGGTCATATTCAATCGGAAATTTTCTGATGTAAACGAATATGCAGTGACGGCATCGCCATAATAAAAAAACTGTTGTGGGTTTGCCAATATCAGCAACCGATAGTTACTACCGGCAGGCTGCCTTGTCAATATCACGTATCTTTTTCCTGCCAGTTCGAAAGCCTGTGCCGCTTCTATAAAAGTCGCATTCGCATCATTGCCTTTGAAAACGAGAACCCAGGGAGCCATGCCGACCGTATTCTCATCCTCCAGTCCCTTTGTCAAAGGAAGAGGATAGGTATTCGCCCTGGCGAAAATCTCCACCCTCACTTTCCCGTCCGAACTATTCCCTTCTTCCGGCTGTCCCGATAAGAATACTTCGGATTCGCAGCCCGACATAAGCAACAGCAGTGCCGGACAAAGCAAATAAACCATATGTGTCAATATTTTTATCATCTCCTTACACAACGAATTGATAAACCGTAATGATTACTAATTGATTTCGGAGTCGTAGCCATATAATTGAGCTCCATACTCCACACGCTGCCATAAGGTGCGCCTTTCTCTTCTCCGTTTATTTCATTAGTCCATCCGGGAGCAGAAGAAGCAGCCCAGTAATATCCCGTCTCACTCACATACTCCAAGCTTCCGTCAGAATGCCACCTTCTTCCCGAGGCTGGCAAAAAGAGCGATGCATCATTGTCTGCATTGAAAAACAGGTTTCCTCCAAAAGCAGCCCCAGTATTATCCAAAGAGACTCCTTTGTAATAACTGATTTCCTCTGTAACACCGTCTACCCTTGTGGTTCCATTCAACATTTCGGCGGTTTTAATGGGTCGCCTATCAAAAAAGCCGTCGGCATAGAATCCGTACTTCACTTCACCCAGTACCACAGGTATATACTTTTCAGTTCTGTAAGTCTCATCAGAAGGGGAATCGGTTGTCAAATGATTCCCGTCTCCTCTCATCGGATTGCGGAACAAAGACATTCTCCATTCCGACTGGTTGACCTCCGTATCGTTGAAACTGTTAACAGCTTTACGGTCCAGTGGCCCGTCGGCCGGACGATAATATCCGGGAGGACATAGTTCGTAATAGTCCTTATATTTGGTTCCTGTCGCCGGGTTCCAATAGAAAGCCGTATTGAAACGCTTCATAGGCCACCCCGCGATCTCCCAAGTAGACTTGTTTACATTCGTCGGATGATATGCCCGTCGGGCCAGATCCGCATCTTCAACCGGCAATCCCCATTGGAAGAAAGCCCCTGCCTGTGTCGGATACTTGACAAAATCGACTTCATCCGCCAGATTGTTAAAATTAATCTGGTGCCATACAGCCTTTGTGCCCGGATCGTTCTTAAAAGCCTTTACCGTCAGATTAAACGGAGAGAACTTCCGTCCGAAAGAGCTTCCGGAACTTCCACTTCTCATCAGATAATCAGCAGCCTGTCCTTGACGGACGTGAATTGTTGTATGTACAAAAGATTCTCCATCTTTATAGCTGACATTCACGATGCCATACCTTGGTCTATCCGGATCGTGATTTTCCTCCCTCAATCCAATCCTAAAATAGATACGTCCTCTCCCACTGACCGAACTGCCATCTTCCGACTTGTACAGATTGGGAATCACCGGATATTTCTCAGGATCACCGGGGGAATCCGTCCCGATCTGGGGATCGAAACTCGGAGTGGAACTTAAAACAATAAAATCCTTATACTTGTCAGGAACTTCGGCCGTCCATTCGTGCCAATAACTCCATCTTATCCCACTAATCACCCTTTCACCGATTTCATTATCCCGGTAAAAAGCTCCGACATAAGGGTTAGACCACGGATCGGAAGTAGAGTTAGCAATAAACGGGTAGCGTATGCCCTCTTGTTTGACATGTACTGTAATCGTCCTTTTCAGCGGATTTACGGCAATGATATTTCCCTCTCCACCCTGATAATACTTTTCTGCTGCGACCAAAGTGATCTCATATGTCTCTTCACCAACCTCATTCGGGCGGTCCAGCAAAATATCCATATAGCCTGAGCCTGTATCCGGATTATACGAGATCCTTTCATCTGAATTCGGTTTCCACCATTGGCTGGACAAAGCATTGAAGACCGTATTTGTTTCCTGCTCTTCATTTGTGCGTACGACTCTAACCACCTCCGAAACTCTTACGACCGGCATATTCGACGAAAAAGAAATACGTGCTCCATTAAAATCGGTTATACTGACTTCGGTATGTGACACATTCAAGGTCCTATTACCGGAGATCTCCCACTCATTATCTGTTTTACCCCATTCGGTAGCTACAATATTCATTTCAAGGGATTCTCTTATAATCCCGGTTAGGTCAAGTTTCGTGTTATTAGGTAAGCTGTAGTCTACAGGATCAGAGGCGATCTTCAACTCACACGAAGGGTTGTATTTATCCTTCAGATTCACAGTAAACACTATCGCCTTATTCTTATCATCTTTCGTATCTAGTTCATTGGATGGCAAAATAATACGGGTTATTTTCTTTGCCCACGTTGCCCCTTCGACAGCCGGGATCGTATCAGAGAAATAGCTTTTATCACGTGTAAATGTCCGAGTGGTGCTCCGCTCTACTGGCGTACCGTTATAATTAGCCGTCAAAGGAACCAAATTTGGAATACCGCTGAACGTAACCCCCGTAAAGGCATCATCAAAATTATCCAAAGCAGCTACCGCCTCCAACACGACATCGACACGCACGGCCAACCTGTCTAAGGCTAACTGCAACAGAGAAGTCGTCGTCCCGTCTTCCAACCTGGCCCCCTGACCACTATCCAGGATCGTGACATTCTTGATTTCCTGTATCATCGGAATGATCCGCTCGGAAGTAAAGTAACTTTCAGGGAAAGCGATGTTATTCAGATCATCGTAACGCGAGATGGCCGACAGCCGGCCTTCGATAGAAGTATCGGTTACCGGTTCATTGGCCAGAAAGACAAAGTCATAGCTGCCTACCGTAACCGGATGCCGTATAATATCATTCTGTGAAGCCTTATAGCGTATATTCGTTATACAATTGCCAGTTGAAGGATCAAAAGTCAGAACACGAAGCGTCCGAATGACATAATCTTCCGAGCTTCCTGCATGTGTAGCACTCTGTACTCCCATTCCCTTGATAGAGATAAATGCCCCATCCGCATTACGCTCGACAAGAGTTTCATCTACACAAGAGGACAATACCGCCAGTAGTAAAACATAAATTATATTTTTATATACCATATACTCTGTTTCTGTAAATTAATATCCCTTCCGTTACCTATACAACAGGATATCCATCGTATAAATATTTTCAGTATTGCAAATTTCAGTAAATCAAATAGAATAGGAAAGGATATGTATTTCTGATACAGAAAACAGGAGCCATGAAGAATGACTAATAATGCTATTAAGTAAGAAGCACGTTGCTTTATATGCACAAGAAGGATAAATAAAGACTATATTTATATTATCCGTATAAAAAATAAAAACAAGTTTCGATAATCGCAAAAAAGCCGGTAGAGACACAGACATGTAGGACACGACCGTAATAACAAAGCGAAAGGTATATAAGAAAAAATGTCAGACGTGAATCAAAGCAGTCAAGGCAACCATTCGACAACACCAGTAACCGGATGCAACTTACGCCACTCTTCAAATTCGGCATACGTTCGTACTCCAGCCTGGATAACGGCCTGGTAATATTCTATCCCCATTATCTTTTCCGTTTCCGGAGTTTCGTATTTTAAATTCAAAATAGCATGTCGCGTATCCTCAGTCAGGACCGCCAAAATACGGTCAGCTACATTCTCGAAATAACCATCATAGCGGGAGCCTTCCTGAATATGGATCATATCGATCTGCCAAAGTTCTCCCTCCCCATCCTCGCACCATGCATGCCATTCGATGCAAGCCTCGACAGTATGCAGAAGATTGACACACTCTATCTTTTTGACTGATATATTCGCGGCAAGTTCAGCCATTGCACGGAAACTGTCAGACAAACTGATCTCAGAGGTATAGACATGGAAATCTATGTCCCGATGCTTCATTAGTAGTCCAGTACGCAGAGAACCGACCAGATTCACTTTCGCCCCTATGCTTTCCCATATCGGAATGATACGGGTTGCTTCTACTATCTTCCAGGCTTTTTGTTGATTCCGGTGTGCAATATCGAGAATGTCCATTTTCTATCCTTTTAAATAAATGCTGCAAAAGTATGAAAAAAATCCGGACACATCACCCTGCCTGAACTACTGTGCGAGAGAGAATCTCAGACTAATACCATAGTTTGAGTTCGAAGTCGGATAAGAAGCACTCGATATCAGCGGTTCGTTGATCTGGATATCATAGAATGCACGAATCGTCAACGCACGGCTCAAACCGTAATCAGCCGAGAACGAGATTGTCTTTGCTATGTTACCACTGGTAGCCTGCGTCAACTGCGTGTCAATTTTGCGGATCAATGATTGCATTTTATTGTACGAAAAATCCAAACGAACGGTGAGGTCATTACTGAAATCACGTGTCTTCTTCATCTTCAACACCTTATTAAACTCAGCATATTTATAACCCAGACCGATCGTCACTTTCTTGGAAAGCGCTTCAACCAACTGGTAAGATGTCGTATTCAAACTCAAATTGCGAGTAGTCGAATAGTCCGCCCGAACCGTCACGTTATTTAACAGGGTAGCATCTGCACCCAACAAAGGACTAAATGCTTCGGTAAGGCTGACAGACGAAATCGAATAAGGGGACGACGGTGTCGGGTTGTCATTCAGGATCGACTGAATATATCCCAATCCGTCCTGTCCGGCATCCACCCAGTTTAAGAAGGAGGTAAAAGCACCTACCGCATAGGAACAACGATACTGATGGCTTAACGTCACACTCTTGAAATACTTCTTGACAGCCGGAATCTTGATCAAACCGTCGTAAGTGATACGCCAGTTAGGCAACATACTCTTTAATGAAGGGAAAGCCGTCAAGCCCACCTTCTTTGGATCCTTACCGGTATAAGCAGCCAGAAATGCAGGAATCAGAACATCCGCCGAATTCCGGTTGACGCCGTTCACATTATCGGTTCCCGGATTATAAGGCATTCCTCCCAAACCTTGATCATGGATAAAGCCCACATCCGGATATTTCAAGCCCGAATACTTGCTTTCGATACGCTGGGCGATGATCTCTCGGTTTGCCAACAACCTGTCAAAGGCTTTCGAAGAATAGTTGTTCATGGCATTTCCACTCCCCCCGAAGGCACTTCCCAATGCGATTGTCGTCATAGTAAAGTTACCTCCCATAATTTCCGGCATACCTTCATACATAAATTGTATTTCTGTATTACGCGTATCATTACGAAGTGCCGTCAAATCAATCTTCAATCCTGTAATCGGTTCAAGATTTGCCCGTATATTCAAGTTCTTTGTACTGGTCATGATAGCTGCATTTACGTCTCTTTCAGTATCCGTAATCAGCCAACCTTTTTCATACGCCTCATCTATATAGCTGCGACGCACATCACCGAACGCAAAACCGATACCCGGAGAAAGACCAAATGAAGAATGTCCCTGACCAAAGATATCACCGATCTCCGGACGAAAACCGGGCAACATCATACCGGCAGAATTCGTAAACTGGATATTGAAACGGCGAACCATCATCAGAAAACGGGCACTATGTTCTACAGCCTTATAAAGGAAATCCTCTGTAGGAGCCGGTCCTGGTATGATTGTCAGTTTTAAACGTACCGTATCCTGGTTCAAAATCTTGACCTGTGCAAAGTTGATCGGCTTGAACTTTACTTTATAGACACGTCCGTCTGTCCTTCTGGCCGTGATTTGTACTTTCTTCGTAAACATTCCATGCTCGACAACAGTAGCACTGTCCGGATTCAGGACAATTTCTTTCTCCAACTTCGGCTTTTTCTTCTTCTCCGGCTTTTTAGCCGTAGCCCGAGTATTGTTGAACTTCTGGTTGATCTTCTTCAGATATTTGTTTTTGTTATAGAGGGATAACAAGTTCAAGTTCGCCTGCAAATCGAATTGGCGCTGGTTCTTGATCGTGTTACCCATCTCGATATCTTCGCTTACCGTTGCTCCACGGTCCCAGTTATAAGTAGCATTATAGCTCAAAGAGGCATTGGTCCAATCCAGAACCGGGATCAGTTGCAACGGTAACTGCCAGGTCGCCATAAACTGTTGGTCGTACTTCATCGGAGTACCTAAATCAGCGATGCTCTTCTTTACGGAATCTTTCCATAACTGATAACCATCCGGATTCAGTTCTTTATTTACCTGCACATACGGTTCTTCGATACGGGCATTCGTTCCAGAACTAAACGTTATGTTCAGGTTGTTCGTAAAAGCCCAATTCAAACTGAAAGCACGGTCCCAATAGAAATTCTGGCTGAATGTCACCGGGATATCGTTACTAACGCCTGTTGCGGCCCCTGTCAGGTCGCGCAATTTTATCTCATAATAATTACGCATCATAGCCGTCTGGAAATTGATAGACGGAGCTACATTAAACGCCAATTGCTTGGCATAGCGCGTATAGCCGTTGTTTTTCTTCAATAATTTATCAAACGGTTTGATCGGTTTGACATAAGGCACATAACTATAAGCGAAATTAGCGCGGTAATCTTTTGTCGTTTCATATTCTGTTTCCGGATTTTTCTTATCATTAATGCTGTACGAATATCCGAGCGTGAAGTTTGCCGGATCATAAGGCATCGGATTCTTACTCTTGATATTCACACGCACGTTATTAAATGAAACGCTTTTGATAACCGTCCTGTCTTGCGAATAGTTACGGATCGAATCCTTCTCTGCTTTTGTTTCCGCCTTATCGATAGCATCCTTCAGTTTGACATCCTGATCCAGCGGATTGTATTTCGGATCATATGTTTCTTTCGAATAGGCATAATAGAACGGGATGCTGACTTGTGCCTTTTCCGGGAACAACTTACCCAATTCGATAGAAGTGGCCACGTTATACTGCTTAAAGTCTTCCATCCGGCGTTCATTCAAAGACTGGTCAAGAGCACCAAAACCAGCCGTTTCGATACGTCCGCCCACATTCACTGTTCCCAAATCGGAAAGTGCGACATTCAAATTCGCATTAGCAGCCCATCCACCTTCTTCATTGAAGTCGGTCAAGCGCAATTCGTTCACCCAAACTTCCCCACTCTTCAATTTATTACGCACATTACGTACACCGATCATAACAGTCTTCACTTCAGAAAGGCTTGGATTACCTTTAACACGAATCGTATTCCCTTCATTATCCGGGTCCCTACCTGAATAGATAGTCTGGAAAGACACCCCATTTGCCCCAGAACGCTTTTCCCGGTTACGCTCCAGCTTCAAGTCTGTCAGAATCTCCAGACGGAAGTTCAACATATTTTCTGCTGGCCAAACAATTTTCTGATGTTCCGAATTATTATAATTATACTCCCCATGCGGAGTTAACTTCAGCGGGACTTCATATTCATAATAGTTATTCTTATAGTCTGATCCCAAGCGGATAAAGACAGCAAGATCGCCATCCGCAAGATCATTTACATCCAATTTTGGAGCCTCGGCATGTGTAAACAATTGCAAACGCTTATACTGCCGCAAATCATAGTTTGTATTCTTATACACGGCACGTGCATCCTGAGCAGCAAGGTCCGTTATCTTTAATGAAAGCGCCTGTTCGTTCTCCTGACGGATCTGAGGCTGGCTCGGATCCAGTACACGGCTGACACCTGGAGGCAATGTATAGCTGACCGGATCCCTGTCACTGTTTTCCTCAATATTGACAGTTGAAACTTCTAATTTACCCTTTACCGCGGGCGGCATTTTCGGATCGGACAAATCCTGCTCATAGGATCGCCATTCGCCACGTACCAGTTGTAAAGTACCAAAACGCAATACGACCGATTCCTTAAATCCAGTCATATACATACGCATGAAACGAATCGTCTTGAAATCATTGATCGCCCCCACACGGCGCTGGTATTGCCTTACCGGAATCTTGAATTGATACCAGGTAACGGATTCTGTCGTACCATCCGCCAATCTTACTAATGAGGTACGTTTATCCGCAATAAAGTTTTCACCGACAACCGTATCCTGCGGAGTGATCCTGACTTTGTATTCGAAATATTTTTCATTTTTGTTCAGAGTATTATCCTGATTGATGTCTTCTACATCAGGTACGGTCTTGGACGATGTGCTGTAGCGCTCGCCCGAATCGTTAATGTCTTTCGAGTTTCCTTCCGTTCCGTTGTAGCGTTTGTAACGTGTTAAGATATCCACCTCCTGAGAATCATAGTCTGAACCACGAAAATAGTGAAACTTGTCACCTGCCGGGTCAAAGAATGGAGACAGTTGCAACGGATCGTTCTCCATCTCGGTAAGAGTTGTTGCATTCAATTTCTGACGCAATTTATTCAGATAATCCTGATAGGCCGGATATTCTTTCTCTTCGTCCGAGGATAACCCGTTCAAGCCGACATCCTGTAATAAACGTGCACCGGCCGTATTATCGAATGCATAAACCGTACTCTGCTGCTTGGGAACCTTACCCCAAACCGTATAATCTACTTTTGATGTATCTCCATCAATCGGTAATCCGTTCTCGAAGAACTTCTTTTCATCCTTCAATATATCTTCCGATATCTCACCCAAATTAAAATACAGGTCACCACCTGCAGTCTGACGGTCATAGATAAACGGATCAAGCATCCAGAATTCGATATATTCGACATTCGCCGTCTCGAAGTCACTTTGGTCTATCTTACGCATCATACCGCCAAAACGCTTTTCCGGGTTCTGCAATGTTCCATCTGGATTAATATTATCGGCATCCAGGTTATATGGGCCGCGTTCCTGAGGATAGTAAGCCATGTTTAGGACTGTCAGCGTGTTACTTTCACTCATGCTTTGCTGCCGTTGCGGAAACAACTCCCTTGTCTCAATAGCACGGACATAATGGTTGGACAAATCTTTTGTCGTGATATACTTTGGACGCAAAGAAGAATTTTTACGTGTGAACAATCCGTCGATTGTGTACCAGGCTAATAAAGCACGGCTTTTCCCATAATCGATATTATTGGTCAGTCCGGCTTCCGGAAATAGCTGGGGTGTACCGTCGTCATAAGGCACACTGGACAACTGCCAAGGATAAGGATCAGAGAGATCGAAATTACTCTGTGTTGACTCAAAATCATCCAAATACGAATATCCACCTGTATTCTTGTTTTCATAATGTCCGGCAATCAAATGAGCGAACTCCGCATTAAAAGATATCTGGCTGGGTTTGCTCAGGTTCAGCAACGGCAGCTTGTCAAATACATTGGTAAGCCACTGACTTTCCCCCTTATAAGACATATTGACCCCCCAAAGTGTATTTTTGATCGCCTCGTCGCCCATCGTCGTTTTTGTGGTCAACGGCATTTCAGACATATGCATGATAGTAGCACCTAGCATCAGATTCGGATTGAACTGATAGTTCAAGTCCAATCCCATCATGGTCTTACGCTGCATATTATAGGCTGTTTGGTTTTCCAACGAGACGCTGACCGGAGTACCTGCAGAAATAATACTTTCATTTAGGATAGTCACCACACCGGAAGTATAATCGACGGTATAGTCCACATTTTCGGTCAATATCGCTCCACCAGCCGTAACCTTGACTGAACCTCGTGCCACATTGGAAGCCCCTAATTGTATCTCGGCACCCGAAGAGGCCTTGTATTCTCCTTCCAGTTTGAACTTGTTCTTTTCCGCAATCTGCCGGGCAACAGTCAATGTCGAATCATAGAGTTCCTGGAACACATACTTATCGGCAATCGCATCATTGTTAATCTTTTTACGCAGATAAGAGCCGAACGGTTCCACACTCGGAAAGATGATCTTCCCATTATCGGCCAGGACAGTCACTCCTTCAATAAAGTCATATATACCATCCGGATGCGGTTGATTATTGGAATCATAACTATCCAGGTTCAGCACCCGTAACAAGATTTGATTGGCAATCGCTCCTTCCGGCAAATAGTTGACATATGTACCGGTCGTATCGCTCTGGTACATGATATTCAGCTTGAATTTCTCTTTTTGGACAGAATAAGCTCCTAACGAATAAATGTTTTTCATCATCAGGTCCCAGAAAGGCATATCGGGAGACATGGTAATTCCTTTCAGCAACTTCACATACAGGCAAGAGGCAGCCGAAGAAGGATTGTCAGTCGAGAACTCACCAACCTGGTAAGTCTTTCCATCCGAATAGGTATAATTATAAGCGACAGCCAATACCTCATCCGCCTGCAACTGTGTTTTTAGCGAGATATATCCCAATTTGGTATTAACCGTATATTCGGACGCATCCAGCAAGCGGGCGCTTTCCACTTCTTCATACTCCGTACCGTTGACGAAAGTCCCTCCCAGCGCCTGATTTACCGTACTGATATCACGAGCACCAGAAAATTGCTGGTTAAGGGTATTATATAATGTGTTCGTATTATTATAAGGGATAGATAACGCCCCCGAAGGAGAAACGACCGCCGTATTCGATATATTAGCATGCTCGGCCAGATCGGCAAAAGCGACCACATTACGCGCCTGGTCATAAGTAGCCCGTTTGTTTGTCACCCAAACTTCCACCTTGCTAATCGTGACGGGAGAAGAAATCGTATTCAGGTTCTTCACCGCCTCATCATAACGGTCACGGAAATAGTGCGACAGAAAAAAGTGGCGATTCTCGTCATATTGGTCAATCGTCAATTCGAAAGGTTTTGTTTGCACGCCCCCTTTAGAACTGACCGTTTTTGATTCCGACTCCTGTTGTGCAAACAACGCATTGACTCGCAATTTCCCGAACTGGAGATCCGCTTTCATACCGAACAGAGCTGCTCCCCCGTTGATCAAGGAGTTACTGGTCGTCATACTCACGTTTCCGGCTTCCAGCGACTTAATAATTTCGTCTTCCTCCCCAGTATAAGCTAATTTCAATTTTTTGGAGTCAAAATCGAAAGAGGTTTCGGTATTATAGTTCATATCAAAATTCACTTTGCTGCCGACCGATGCCTGCACATTCAATTGAACATTCTCGTCGAAATTAAAGAAGGTGCGGTTACGAGCACGTTCCGGCAGAGACGGATTTTTGGTTTTATTCTGCTTCAAACCTAACTCCACTTCAGCCGATCCTTGCGTCTTCACCCGAACACCACCCGGTCCGAAGATACGCTCCGCCGCCCCAATATTGAACTGCATATCTGCTAAGTTGAACTGTTTATTAGCCGCTTTTTGAAATTCTTCCTCGTTTTTCTGGCGATAATAGGATTGAACAGATTTTTGGAAACTATAATCCTGGTATTCTTCGGGAGTCAACGAAATAGGGGTAGTCAGGTCGGCATCACCTAATTTGGTACGAACCACATACGTCCCGGTTCTGATATCGTATTCGACCACTGATTTCACGTTATCTGGCGTCTTCAAGTCAGCAGGCGACTGCTTGGTCAGATCCTGATATTCTTCAGGAACTGTCTTGGCTACCGGAAAACGGGTGCGCACCTTCGGCACTGTATCATCCGGTACGACCAGCAATTCAGTATCAGGCAACGACATTGCGTAGGCCAGGAAATCCGTATTCATAGAATACAGACCTGCACCAAACAGTAGAATTGTTATCCAAAGTATAAATTTTAGTGTTCTTCTCATGTTAATTGTCAATTGTCTATAGTCAATTGTCAATTGCTTAAAGCATTCTTAGAGCAGTTTTGATCACTTGCTCGACAGCAAGTGAGGGAGAACCTTTGAGAATCGTATGGACCGCCTTTTGTGAAGCGGCTTTCTGGAATCCCAACATGACCAGTGCAGCGACAGCTTCTTCCGCCACGGCATTATTCGACGCGGGAGTTTTGGGTGTGCTTACAGTTGTAAGTCCTTCGACCGCTTTCACCTTGTTCTTAAGATCCACAAGGATACGCTGAGCTGTTTTTGTTCCTATTCCTTTGACTGCAACTAGGGAATTTTCGTCTTTGTCGGCTATCGCCCGTACTAGTTCGGATGGTGACAGGGAAGAAAGGATCATCCGTGCCGTGTTAGGGCCTACCCCTGGCACGGTGGTCAGCATCAAGAACAGTTCGCGTTCTTCTATCCCGGCAAAGCCAAAAAGTACGTGGGCATCTTCTCGTATGATCTCGTAAACGTAGACCTTACCATCTGCCTTTCCATTATAAAAAGTATATGTATTCAGGGAAATATTCAGTTCGTAGCCGATTCCGGCACATTCCAGCACCATCCTGGCTGGAGTCAGTTCGACGATTTCTCCCTTAATATATTCGATCATGTTCTTCTTTGTTTGGGTAATTCGTATCAATTATAACGCAAAATTACAGAAAAGCGTATATATGACGACAAAAAAACTTTGATACGGTTACTGTTTTAATAATCTGAGAGCATTTCAAAGATTGTTCTGTCGGCTACAAAGCTCACTCTTTACAAACGAGATTATTACGTTTTGTTGCACAAGTATGGTTATACAAAATGATAGTACTATCCTATAAAAATCGGATTTGTAGGGCATCTATTTAAAATTACCCGCAGGGGTAATATTTTTTAACATTCTATTTGAACGCAAAAACCTTCTTTTGCTATCTAAATGTCAAAAGCATAAAATGAAGTCAAAGACTTGGATTACCCCTCAAACCATACTTGATTAATTATTGCTTCCAAAATCCTGGCAACAAGATTGTCAGCACCGTAAAGATTTCTAAACGTCCGACCATCATCAGAAAAGACAAGAACCATTTCGATACTGCCGGGACATCAGCATAGTTTCCAACTGGTCCCAAACTACCGAGTCCCGGCCCAACGTTGCCGATCGAAGAGATAGTAGCACCGATCGTCTCCTCAAATCCCATCCCGTCGATCATCAGTACCATACAGCTGACAAATATTAAAGCAATATAAGCGAAAGCGAAAGCCAATACCCGGTGGACAATATCACCCGAAATGGCATGCCCATTCATACGTACCGGAATAATGGCATGTGGATGTGTCTGCTTCTTAAACTCGTTAAAGAGGTTCTTGGTCAAGATCACAAAACGGCCCATCTTCAAACCTCCACAGGTAGAGCCTGCACAACCACATACCACCATCAAGACCAGTGCCAACAACCAGAAGAACGGTCCCCACGGAATATAGTCGACCGTGGCAAACCCACAGGTAGATACCAATGTCACAACTTGGAATATGGCCTGCCTGAAAGCCGTTCCAAAATCATCCACAATTCCCTTATACATAATCCAAACCGTTGACATTGCTGTTATAATCAGCACAAACCAAAAGAACCAGCGCGTTTCCTCATCTGTAAACAACTTCTTGGGCTTTCCGTTAAAAAAGAAATAAATCAGGGTGATATTGGTTGCCCCAATAAACATGAAGATCGTAACGACATATTCGATATAAGCAGAGTTCCAATAAGCAATACTGGCATTTTTAGTAGAATAACCACCAGTTGCAATACAAGTTAGCGCATGGTTCACTGCATCAAACAGATCCATCGGCCCCGCCCAAAGCAACCCGATTAGTATAATAGTCAGAAACAAATAAACTCCCCAAAGTCGTTTGGCAACCTGCGTTATGCGAGGTCGAAAACGTTCATGTGTGATTCCTGGTGTTTCAGCATTGAACATCTGTATGGCACCACCGCCAATGATAGGCATCAAAGCGACAGTAAAGACAATTACTCCGATACCACCCTGCCATTGCGTAAGGCTTCGCCAAAACAATATCCCATGCGGAAGTGCTTCGATGTCGGTCAATATGGTAGAGCCTGTCGTCGTGAAACCGGACATCGTTTCGAAATAAGCATCCGTCACATTATCTATATACCCCCCTAAATAAAAAGGCAACATCCCTAAGAGGGAGAAAAGAGCCCAAGTCAAAGTAACGGTCAACATCCCTTCCCGGCGTCCAGCCGTATGTTCGTTGGCTCGTAATCCGATCAGCATAAAAAGAACTCCCGTTCCGAACATGATACCACTCGACTGAAGAAGCGGATAGAAATCGTTTCCTTTATATAAGAAAGCGACTGCCGTTGCAGCCAGCATAAATAACGTCTCAAGGATGAACATCATCCCTAACATCTTAATTATAAAACGAATGTTTAGCATATCAATTAAAGTAGTCCTCCAATTTACGCATAGCCGTATCCAAACAGAACACAACAACGTGATCATAAGCCTGGATATGTGTATCCCCCTTGATCATCATAGGTTCTCCGTCACGAATCAATCCACCCAACGTTAAATCTTTCGGGAGGTTCAGATCTTTTACCTGCTTACGGGTAATCTTCGAATCGGGACGGGCAACAAGTTCCGCCACATCAGCATTGGCAAAAGTTAGACATTTCACGTTCGACACGTCTGCATCCAACAGGAATTGGTAAATATGGCTGGCAGCAATCAGTTTCTTATTAATAACCGAACCGATATCCATACTCTCCGCTAAAGGTATGTAGTCAATATTCTCGATCTTGGCGATGGTTTTGAATACTCCGGCGCGTTTAGCTGCCAAACAAGCCAAAATATTCGTACTTGAATTATCCGTCAGTGCAATAAATGCTTGTGCATCTTTGATTCCTTCCTGCATCAAGAGGTCAGTATCACGTCCGTCCCCATTGATAATCAATACATTTCCAGGGACAACCTCAGCTATACGATGACTCTTTTCTTTGTTTGTTTCGATTACTTTTACACGAATATTGTTCGGAAGATATTGACAAGTACGGATTGCGATACGGCTCCCCCCCATAATAATGACTTTCTTTACTTCAGGGTCTCGCTTGCCCGCATGCAACCGGACATCTTCGATATGGCCTTTAGTCGTTGTAAAGAAAACGATATCTCCCGATTCTATACGGTCCGTACCACGAGGAATAATAGTTTCATTCTGCCGTTTGATGGCAACGATATGATAGAGTTTCTGTTCATTCAGCAGTTCAAACAGATGTTTGTTCACAAGTCGGGAATTATCGCGCACCTTTACACCTATCAAGATCAGAGCGCCTCCGAACAGTTCCCAGTATTGCCGAGTCCACGGACGTTTAACAGCCGTGACAATTTCCTTGGCGGCCAGCATTTCCGGGTAGATCATGGAATCGATCCCCATCTTTTCGAATAGTTCCTTATTTTTAGGGAGCAAATATTCGTAATTGTTGATACGTGTCAACGTCTTACGTGCCCCTAATTTAGAAGCCAGAATACTGGCTGCCACATTGGTCGTTTCTTCCGGCGTGACACTGATAAACAGGTCTGCCTTTCTGATACCGGCTTCTTCCAGATCTCGAATGGAAGTCGGATTACCCACCATAGGAAGGATCTCCATACTTGAATTCGTAAAATTCAAACGTTCCTCATTCGGATCCATCAGGATAATATCCTGCTTCTCCTGTGATAACATTTTTGCCAGGTGGGTTCCTACTTCACCGGCTCCGGCTATAATAATTTTCATTTTATATAGAGATTAATTATAAGGACATATTATCCTCCGATAACCATCTTTTTTATTTCTTCTGCTATACATTTGGCATCCATGCCACACAGTTTATATAGTTCGGAAATCGGTCCGTGTTCGACAAACTCATCCGGAACACCAATCCGCTTAATTTTGGGGGTATAGCCGTTATCAGCCATAAATTCCAGAACAGCACTGCCCAATCCACCTCTGATCACGCCATTTTCAACAGTGATGATACGACTAAACTTCTTACCAACTTCATGTAACAGTTCTTCATCCATCGGTTTTAAATAAATCATATCGTAATGAGCTATTGATATGCCATCACCTTCAATCTCTTTTATAGCCTTTATCACTTCATTGCCAATAGGGCCAAGCGACAAGATCGCAATATCATCCCCATCACGGAGTTTCTTGCCTTTTCCGATCGGCAAAACATGCATTTCATTCCTCCAATCCGCCATCTCTCCCTTTCCGCGCGGATAACGGATCACGAAAGGACCGTTATTTTCTTTATATCCAGTGTACATCAGGTTTCGTAAATCCAGTTCGTTCAAAGGGGACGAGATAACCAAGTTCGGGACCGGACGCAGATAAGCGAGGTCAAACACCCCATGATGCGTCGCCCCGTCTTCGCCAACCAAACCAGCGCGGTCCAAGCAGATCACCATATGAAGATTCTGGAGGGCAACATCATGTATCACCATATCGTATGCTCGCTGCATGAAAGAAGAATAGACATTACAGAAAGGAATCATCCCTTCTTTGGCAAGTCCGGCAGAAAAAGTTACCGAATGCCCTTCGGCTATCCCAACATCAAACGCCCGCTTCGGGAACGCTTTCATCATATAAGTCATGGAACAGCCCGTCGGCATGGCAGGAGTAATTCCCACGATCCGTTCATCCTGTTCGGCCAACTCAACAAGGGTATGTCCGAAAACATCCTGATAAAGCTGGGGCTCATTCAGTTTATGAACAATGATACGTTCTCCTGTTTCCTTATTGAACAACCCCGGAGCATGCCATTCCGTTGCTGACTTTTCAGCAGGCTTGAATCCTTTGCCTTTTTTAGTTTTGATATGTAACAGTTTCGGGCCTTCCATATCTTTTATATCATTCAAGACTTTGATCATATAATCGACATCATGCCCGTCGATCGGACCAAAATAACGAATGCTGAATCCCTCAAACAGATTATGTTGTTGAGTGAGCAATGCTTTCAGGCTATTGTTGAAACGAAGAATATTTCCCCGACGGTCATTATTGATCAGTTTCATCTTCCGCAATCCGCGGTACACATCATAGCGCATTTTATTGTATGCCTGGCTGGTTGTAATATCCACCAGATACTGACTCAACCCACCGACTGCTTGATCTATTGCCATATCGTTATCATTAAGAATGATAAGTAGGTTGTTTGGATTAGCCGATGCATTATTCAGACCTTCGAACGCCAAACCACCCGTCATGGCCCCATCACCGATCACAGCTATCACATGCCTGTCTTTTTCTCCTTTCAGTGCAGAAGCAACCGACATACCCATAGCTGCCGAAATGGAATTAGAAGCATGTCCGGCAACAAACGCATCAAAAGTACTTTCCTGAGGATTAGGAAAACCACTGATTCCTCTAAATTTTCGGAGCGTATGAAAGGCTTCTCGACGTCCAGTCAGTATTTTATGACCATACGCCTGATGTCCTACATCCCATACAATACGATCATAAGGAGTATTAAAAACATAGTGTAGTGCGACCGTCAGCTCTACCGTACCGAGACTTGCCCCAAGATGTCCAGGGTTTTCTGATAATACATCTATTATATATTGACGCAACTCTGCACATACTTCTCCCAATCTATCAGGGGACAACTTGCGCAAATCCTCCGGGTAATCAATGGAATTTAATATGTGTTCATCCTTGCATTCTGTCATAACCGCTATAATTTTGTGGCAAATGTAAAGAATTAACGGGAGATAAAATAGTTTTAGTATGTCATTCTTTAGCAGTATGACACAATTAAACCGCTTCTTCCCCTTTCCCTATAATCAAATTTAATCCCATTTTGTTTTTGTACTTATGGTTTAAACAAACCACGAAAAACACAGAAAATAATGGGATTTGAAGGAAAAAACCGCCGAAAAGACACAAAAAAAGCAGTCACATTTAAATGCAACTGCTTGATTTTCAAGTGGTGCCACCAGGAATCGAATAATACTATTCAAAGTCCTAATTTGCAACACTTTAATATCTTTGGAAAAATCCCCGAACCACTAAATCAGCCATATGCCAAATTCACTAATTTTCGATAGATTCTCGTTACTCATCCTTTGACTTTACAAAGGTAAGTGTTCGGTTCTATTCCTCCAAATGTTTATATAATTATTTAGAGTAGTTACAAGTTATTTGCATGAAGTTTAGTTTTTGATTATTAGTGATTTAAGAAATGTTATTCAAATGCTAATACTTTGTTTCTTTCCAATATTTCTATAATGTCCTGTTCCTTGTATAGAATCTTTCCACCTATTCTGTAATAGGGCAATTTACCATTCATTCTATATTCAATGAGTGTTCTTTTTGTAATTTTGAGAACTTTAGATAACTCCTGTTCTGTAATATAGCGGTTCCCGTCCAATATAGGTCTGTAGATTAAAGAGTTTGTATCCAACATTTTGGATATACTTTCCATGACTTCAATAAATCTTTTAACCTCATTACTATCCTTATTCAATACCATCTGTCCCATTTCCATTATTTGTATATGTTTTAAGGTTTCTCCTCATATAGTTTAGAATATCTTCTTTTTTATAATATACTTTTCTGTCTATGCGACTGAAGGAGATTAGCCCTTTCTGCCTTAAAGACAATAGCTTCCTGTCTGATATATTCATAAGAATACATACATCCTGATTATCCAACCATTCTTTTAATTCAGATTTGGAAGAGTTCAGTCCTTTCAATTGTTTTTCTATTTTGAACAATATGTTGTTCATTTCCATAAATGCGCTGGCTTCTATATTCACTATCTCCATAATCATTAGTTTAAGTGGTTAGTACAAAAATAGAATAGGAGGTTGTGGAGCACAAAAGATTATCATCAAAGTTCATAATATGTCATCAGATGTCATAACGAAGGAACTGGATTATGCAGATCGGAGGGAGTTGAAATCCCTGTCTTATTTCGGGATTGGATAAGCGGGCTATGTTTTATTATTGAGTAAGGTGGATTTTCACAGCATTTGTAATACTATATAAGGGATATAAGTATAGCCGCCTTTTGTTTACGGCTATGCGTCACGTCGGTCGCAGTTTATCCCTGTAATCTTTCCTTTAATTCCAATCCGTTTGCCGCCGCATTCTTTTTCAGGTGAATTTTCATGGCGTTAGCCATAAGGAAAATTCTCCTGAAAAAAGGAATAAATGCGGCTGGCAAATCAGGATTGGAATTTATCTTTGATGGAAGGGATAACTGACTATTTTTAGCTGGTGTTCCGTAAAATAATCGTTCTTTTAAAAGATTAAGTCGCAATGAATGCTTTTTCTCGTCTTTATAAGAAAAAGTTTCTTCAAACATCATCTGACTGTTTCTTTCTCCCCTGGTGATAATAATAGTTTTCCTATCACTTTCGTCTTGCACTTCAATTGAGATAATTGTTCTGTTCATATCTACAAATTTTTCTTATTCTATATCTGAAAATTTGCGATAGAAATATTATGTCAGAAGTAAAGTTGTTATTTTATATTCAGTGTTATCGGCTTCTGTTGTACATAAAAGTGCATTCCAGTCTACAGGTTTATGTACATCACCGGATTCTGTCTCCTTCCCCACAGTTTCCTTATGCTCTGATTGAGGTATGGCGAATCATCCAGTTGCTTGCCATCAAACTCCCATCTTCCCTTCAGCTGCTCACACTCTGTCTGGTACCACCTGACGGGCTTGAATACTCCCACTATGTATCCGCAGCATATCGCAAACACCAGATCTGCCGAACCTGCTCTCTTTCCGTTCAGTCTCCAGTATTTTCTGGTACATTCATACAGACTTTCCCTCTCTCCTCCCAGGTAGGTTCTACTGACATTGACGCATACAATCTTTTCCGTTCCCAGGTTCTCAGATTCTCCGTAATCCTTGAATGGCTCTTCCATGTTTCTTGTTATTTTTTTCTTGCAAATTTATTTTTTCCACTGTATCAGCAATATACATCCTTCCTTTATCTTTTATTGAACTCTGTTTTTCCCTGCTCTAAGGTTCCTTTCCCGAAATCTCATCTTTTTCCCTGTTGTTTTATTATGGGTGTTACGGTAAGCTGTCGGGCTATCCGCTCCAAGTACTCGTTCCTGTGGGCTTTATTCTCCTATCCCTAACCTGCATACTGGGGTATAACAGTAGTGCTGATATACTGGTATGTTTTTTATGTAGGTTATATGTGTTCTTTCTTTCAAAAAATAGTACTAATACACAAATTACTTTTTCAATTAATCACATTTTCATATGGAAATAAAATAAATAGTAGTAACTTTGTTCAAATTATAAAACCTTTATGAAGACAAAAGATTTAAATAGACTGAAAGTCGTTTTAGTGGAACAAAAGAAGACTGCAAAATGGTTGGCTTCTGAGCTTAAAAAAGATCCATCTACAGTCAGCAAATGGTGTACTAATTCTTCCCAGCCTTCATTGGAAACTCTTAGTGAAATAGCTAATATTTTGAAAGTAAAAATGTCCGAACTTGTACGGCAAGATTAAAGAGCATGGGAGTGGTAATTAAAATTATAAATAAATTTTATTTCTTGGAATGGAGAAAGATATAAGAATAGCTGTTATTGGTTTAGGGTATGTTGGATTACCCTTATTTTGTTTAATCTCAAATCATTTTACTTGCAAAGGTTTAGATAATGATTCTAATCGTATAAGTCTATTAAAAGAAGGCATTGATAATCGTGAATGTGAGAAACGTCGTAATATTATATTTGCACTTCAAAGGGGTATGCTAACATCTTTATACTCAGACATAAAAGATTGTAATATATATATCGTATGTGTTCAAACTGGTATTGATGAATATAATGAACCAGATCTTACCCCTATAAAGAAAGTATGTGAATCACTAAGTGAAATTCTAAAACGTGGTGATATTGTGATTTTTGAGTCAACAGTGTTCCCTGGTGCTATAGAAGATATTTGTATTCCTATTTTAGAAGAATGCTCTTCTATGAAAGTCAATATAGATTTTTCAGTTGGATATTCTCCTGAAAGAATAAATGTGGGTGATAAAAGTCATAAATTAGAATTGATCCCAAAAATCATTTCAGCATCAAATAATGAAACTTTATCATTAATGAATAATATTTATTCTACTATTCTTTCTGCACCTATTATTCAAGCATCAAGTATAAAGGTTGCAGAGGCTGCTAAAATGTATGAGAATGTTCAGCGTGACGTGCTAATTGCTTTGGCAAATGAATTTTCTTCTTTCTGTGATGTGGAAGGAATAAATATTAATGAAGTGACAGAGTGTGCTGCAAGTAAATGGAATTTTGCAAAAGTTTATCCTGGCCTTGTTGGTGGTCATTGCATCGGCGTTGATACATACTATCTCCTTCAGCGAGCAAAAGAAAAAAAACATCAATTGAATATAATTCAAACTGCACGAAATGTTAATGAGGAGAAATCTCATGTTGTAGCAAATAAAATTAAGGATATAGCAATATCATTAGAAGCACATAATATTTTATTATTGGGCTTTTCTTATAAAGCTGATACACCTGATTATAGAAATACAAAGGTTCTTGATATTTATAACGAACTAAAGGGATATTTTACAGTTGTTGATTGCTTTGATTCAATTGTTGATAAAAAGAGCATAAAAAATGAATTTGGAATTTCTATAATAACTTCAGAAGATGCCTATCGGTCAAACTATGATTTAGTTGTTAAATTAGTGGATCACAAGGCATTCAAAAAAATAGAATTTCCAAATACCAAATTCATCGATATAAACGAGATATTATGATTCAGCAAATAAATAATCAATCTGTTAGATTTAAAGAAAAAGGGGCATCTGATATAGATTATCTTAAATCATTTTATAATACACATAAACATTTCCCATTATTTCAACAGGTCTTAATTGAGACTAGAACTGATTGCAATAATCATTGTCCATTTTGCCCACATGCTTTTAATGATAAGCCGTTAGGTATCATGAAGTGGAGTTGTTATACAACTATAATTGACCAATTATGTGAAATGAATTATAATGGACGTGTAGCACTCATGCTTTCCAATGAACCATTGTTGGATGATAGGCTATATAGCATGATTGAATATGCAAAATCAAAGTCACAGCGTTTATTTCTTGATATAACAACAAATGGCAGATTATTAACTGTAGAACTTGTGGATAAATTATTTAGTATAGGGTTGGATAATATAAATATTAATGATTATAGAGGTGACAGAGATAAAAATCCTGATGGATGGTCATCATATGTTGAGCCTATTTATAGAGCCTATGATAATAATCCAAAAATCAGTTTTAAACGGAGACGTTTAGATGAAATTTTGCCTAATTATGCGGGGAATATACCCCAGACCTTTAATGCTGAAGATTTTGGTTTTTGTAATTATCCATTCCGAAAACTAACTATCGCATACAATGGTAATATACTTCTTTGTTGTGACGATTTCTTGTATGATACTTGCTTTGGAAATGTGATGAATGATAAACTTTTAGATTGCTGGAATAATTCGGAGCTTAATGTAATACGTTTGTCCTTACTTGATAATAAACGTATCGGTTTATGTGAAAAATGTAATGATTTCCAAGAATATAATGTATTTTAATATGGGTATAGATTCGATAGATAATAACTTATATTCAATTAAATCAAAATGTTTCATATGTCCATTTTGTGGATATAGCGGAGAGTTAGATTTAATGGGGGCTGACCGATTTCCTGTTCTTCAAAAACTTCATGTTATAGGAGCTGGGAGAAGAGCAGCAAGATGTCCTAAGTGTAGTTCTACTGACAAAGAACGATTGGTATATACTTACTTAAAGGAAGTCGAGAAAATTCAGAATAGGAATAATATTAGCGTATTGCATATTGCTCCAGAAAACAATCTACAATTATGGCTAGGCTCTGTAATTAATAATTATATACCAGGAGATGCTTTTCTACAAAATCAAAAGTTTATTGGAGAAATACGATTTATTGATATAAAAAAAACTGAATTTGCAGATAACCAATTTGATTATATAATATGTAATCATGTTTTATGCGATATTAAAGATGTTGATGTTGCTTTACATGAAATTTATCGTATATTAAAAATTGGAGGACTTGCTATTTTACAGGTTCCTATTACTAAAATATCAAGTACAGTTGAATATCAAAATGTCCATACTAAGGAAGAAAGAGAGTTGGCTTATGGATATGGGTATCATGAGAGAATCTATAACAATATAGATTATATTAATACTCTTTCCAGTGTGGACTTTATGGTTAATGTAAGAAATATTTCCAAACAATACATCCAAAATGGGTTAAACCCAGAAGAGGATTTATATTTGTGTAAAAAAAGTTGAGTATGGTTTTAAATAAAGAACAGTTTGATGCATTTCGCATGGAGATTGCCACATTTGGCAACATTCCTATATTAAGTCAATATTGTGGGATAGGCTGTGTGTTTTGTAAAGTACATACAGACTCTTATCTTGGACATTATCCAAAAATTCCCCCTGTTGACAAAGAGGATCTTTTAAGAGGATTTGAATATATCAATCCTAAAGTTAATTATGTACGACTTGGTGCAGGGGTTTTAGTAGCTCCACATACAGATCCATTCTTACACCCTAATATCTATGAATTCATAAAGCTTGCTTCAGAACATTTTCCTACTAAAACGATTACTACGGTTACAACTGGGGCATATATCAAAGAAGATAAAATTGATTTCCTTAATTCTATATCCAATTTTGGTATTGATTTATCATTGATAACTATGCAAGAACAACGTGAGAAAATAATTCCTAGATCTGAACGAGAGCGAACTATACATATATTAAAATATGCTCCACTCAATAAATGTACGCTTATGTTTACCGGTAATTTAGAGGAAATAAAAAAAGATCTTGAATTATTATATAACCTCGGCGTCAATAAACGTGTCCGTCAAATTTTGGTTCGTAGAATGGAACACACATCCACATCACAACAACGTCTGAAAGATTTATCACAGGCTTGTATCGATAATTATGAGAAGTGTATTACATGGGTTAAGGCAAATTATCCAGAGGTCATCTTTACAGTACCTATTTTAAAAGATGTTTTTAGAGGTGGAAATAATGAGTATTTCATAGAAGCAGATAAAAGAATTGAGGCTCAAAAAAATATTATCAAGCAATTGCCAAAGAAAACTTTTGTAAATTTAATCTGTCCATTATCCGGTTATGACTATTTTACAAAAGCTTTTGAAGGATATGAAAATGTAAAAACCAATCTGATAAAAAACAATCTTTATGGTGGTTCAGTTTCAGTAGCTGGATTACTTAATCATAAAGACATTATGGAACAATTTCATCCTGAAAAGAATGATTTGATGATTATACCAAGTGAAATGTATAATGTAGACGGAGTTGATTTATTAGGGAAGAAGAAAGAGATTTTGGAAGATTACTATAATACAAAAGTAATATTGGCTTAGTATGAAATCAATTAAATGGAATAAACTCAGAATATTGGTTACAAATAAATGTAATTATCAATGTCCATTCTGTCATAATGAAGGACAAGAAAAAGGTGTGAAATTTAGTATGATGTCGTTTGATTCTTTCAAAATGCTAATTGACTTCTTGAATGATCAACAAATATCAGAAATAAATTTTAGTGGCGGTGAACCTTTCTTACATAAGGAAATCGTTAAAATGATATGTTACGCTGATCAACATATGAAGTGTGATATAAGTTGCGCTACAAATTTATCACTGATAACTGATGAACAGATTGATATTCTTAAAGGAACCAGAGTAAAATTTAATATTCAATTTCCTTTTATTTCGGAGAAAGAATTTTCTAAAAGTACGGGCACTGGAAATCTATATAATATAATTGATAAAATAAAAATAATAAAGAAGTCTGGTATTAATATCGGATTAAATACTGTTATTCAATCTCCTGACTATCTATCAATTGAGAATATAATAAGATTTGCTTTAGAGAATGATCTACCTTTAAAACTCTTACCACAAATAGGCTTAAAAGGAAGTAATCAATTTGTATACAATATAAGGCCCATGTTAGAGAAAAATGCCGTGAGTTTTATAGACAAAGGGACAGGTGCATTAAAATGGATTATCCAGAGTGGAGATCATCAAACCTCTGTTTTATATATTGATTCTCCATGTTTCAGACGAGATATTAAAACTTGTAGAAATTATGGCGAAATAAGAGTTCTGCCTGATTTTAAACTGCAAAGTTGTATACTGAAAGAAGCAAATGTACAACTTAATTTAGATGAAGGGAAAGATTATGTTATTAATCAATTTGAAGGATTATGGAACGACTTCAATCAATGCTAAGGGCGTATAATATCACACATGAAGAAGATTTCTTAGTAGCACCATGGAGCAAACAATATTGCGAAGACACTTTCCCAAAATATTGGGAACTTGTTTATTCCATACTGAAACCACTAAATAAAGATAATAGAATACTTGAAGTTGGTTCCGGTTTGGGTGATATTACTGCGATTCTATGTTATTTGGATTTCACGAATATTATAGCATTTGAGAAAGATGAACAGATTTGCCACATTGCTCAAAGAAGACTTAAAGACATGTTTAATAGAGAAAACATTGTTTACAATGAAAAATTTCCCAATAGGCAGAATTACTCATCAGATGTGTTGGTTCTAGTAAACTGTGCCTATGCAGATGTTGCAAAATCAAAAGAAGAATACCTTAGTCTGCTGAAGGAATACTACATATGTGCAGGCAAACCCCAATATTACCTTATGGAAATAATTGACTCTTCATATACAAAAACTGATAAAGAATTTCCTGAATACATAAGGTTAAACTATGATGAAGTAAGAACTCTTTTTCCTTGTTCAACAATTATGTCTTGGGAAACATATAAATATCCTATAAACAGAAAAAGTAAGACATTATATTTAATAATAAAAGATTAAGAAGATGGTGGCAATCGTTGATTTCACATCAGACATAAGTATTTTTGCTTGTAAAGTCTTTGAAGCTTTATATAAAGAGGATCGGCTTAAAACACTTTATGATGCTGGTCTCTACATGAATACGGGATGGCCTATTGATGAAGGCTATGAATCATTTATAGGTTTTGAGAAACTTGAAAAAAACACCTTATCTGGAACTAATATTGAAAAGACTATATTTTCATTAGATAGTATGTTTGGTTGTAGTTTGAATGATAAAGAATTTAAAGAATTCTTACAAAATAAGGATACTTGGTATAAACAATTTGAAAATCAAGAAAACATTTATATTTTAAATAAACTTCCTCACTACATGTGTAAGCACAATTGGTCTGAAACATATGAACATTTCCCAGATGGAACATTGAAAAATCCTTGTATTCAAGATTTAGAGTATATGGTTAATACATATTATAAACAATTCTCTATAGTAAAGAAATTAATTGATGGGACATATCATTATGGAATGATTATATCATAAGAAAATACTAATGAAACAGATACTTATAGTAACAACAGAATTTGGTTTGGAAGGTGGCGGAATGTCTCTTTCATGTACAAGGCTAGTTAATATTTTATCAAATAACAACTATGTTGAAGTTGCTGATTCTTTAGCATTGCCAATTGCTACTGCTTCTGGAGGAAAACTGACAGGACTAAACAAGTATATTCGAATGGAATACAAGCTAAAAACAGAATCGCAGAGATACAAAGACTTTGATATCATAATTGGCTTTGGAGGGAGATTTAATGGTTATTATGCCTCATTACTCGCGAGGCAGATAAACGCTAAATATATACTATGTTTAAGAGGAAGTGATATAAACCTTGCGAAATGGTCGATTGAAGATACATGGTATCTGGAGGAGGCCGTAAAAAATGCTGATAGAATTGTATGTCTTTCAAAAGAAATGGAACATAATCTTTCATTGGCATGTCGACATGCAAAAGGAAAAAGTACTATTATACCTAATGAACTTGTTGGTGAATACACACGTGTTGTATTCCCAAATCTTCCAAATTCCTTGAAGTTGGGATGTGCAGCTTCGCATCTTAATGAGAAAAAAGGCATTCTAAATCTGTTGCACATGATTAATGAATTCAAGAAGGTTTCAGATCTGCCTATTACGTTATCATTAGTTGGTGATATTGATGAAGACTTAAAACAAGAATATATACAGATAATAGAGCTGCTTAATTTGAGGAATAATATTGAATTTACGAGTAAAACCTCAAGGGAAGATTTGCTTAAGCTCATGAAAAATTGGGATTTATATGTTCAAGGTTCTGTATGTGAAGGGCATCCAAATGCTATTGTAGAAGCATTGCAAAACGGATGTGCTTTTATAAGTTCTAATACAGGATTTGTCTCGGAAACACTAAGTGAGGAGTTCCCATTCTTATTTTTTAAAGAGTGGACTCCCAAATCAATGTCTTTATCTTTGCTGAATCTAATATCATTGAATGATAAGGAGACTATTTATTTCAGAGCATACAAAAAGTTACAACAGTATTGCGAGAAAGAAGAAATATCAAAGAAATGGAATGCATTAATTGATGATAATACTTCAGTAATAGCTCATAAAAACATAGAACATATAATTGCAGTAGGTTTACATGATGTTCAAGGAACATTACATGACAGTATTACAACACCCATATCGGTATTTGCCAAATTTGTTAAACAAGTTTATTTAGCAGGCTACGGTCTATGTTCTATGTCTGATTACTTAGGAAAAGATATGGAAACAAGAAAGAATTGGATTGTTTGTACATTTGATGATGGATATAAAGGCCTGATTGATTTTGCTATGCCAATTCTTGACGAATATGGTTTTACTGCGACTGTTTTTGTTTGTACAGGATTGATTGGAAAAAATAATAGGTGGAATAATAAGGATTCACACCTTAGAGAACACCTAAATATGAATGAATTGAAAAATCTTAATAATCATGGTTGGGAAATTGCATCTCACGGTGTTTCTCATTATAATCTTTTGAAATTAACAGATGAGGAATTGGAGATTGAACTTCAACAGTCTAAAGATTTCATCATAAATCATTTCGGTGAATTTTCATCATACGCATATCCATATGGTGCATTTAATGATTATATAAAAAGTTGTGTTGCCAGGCATTATCAGTATGCTTTTTCAGTAAATAAAGGAGGTACATCTCTTTGTGTAGACTCTTTGCAAATAAGAAGATATTCCATATCAGAAATTTATAAAATGACATCTGTAGAAAAATGAAAAGGATAATTGGTATATTTCGTGGCTTCCCAGGATTAGGAAGAATAGTTGCTGGTGTTTCTATTTTAGAATACTTGAGAGATAACTATGGATACGAGATTATGTTTATTAGTTATCTTCAAGGGAAGAAATATTTGGAGTCTCGTGGCTATGATACCTTACAAGAAGTAACACCTATGGATTACTGCTCTATTGGACTTTTGCCTACTAATAACATAGGACATTATATTCACGATATTATTAATAAGTTTAATCCTGAAATAATAGTAATTGATGGTGAACCATTAATTTTACAGTCTATTAAAATTTCTCACCCTAACATAAAAATTGTCTCATTGCTTAATCCCTCTGATATTGATAACCCTCATAATAATCAAGAAGCTATGGATTTCTTTAAAGAAATGTATTCTTTAAGTGATCTAGGGATTGTTCATGGGTTGAGAATATTGGAACACAATGAAAAATTCAATGATTTCATTTCTGTCAACACTATAATCCGCAATGAGGTTATTTCGATTAAGAATGTTCCAACAAATAATATCTATTGTGTATTGGGTGGTGGCACCATCAATGTAGGAGAGCAATTTGTTGAAACGACCCTGCATATAGGTTTGTTGTGTAAAAAAGTAGCTGCTTATTTTCCAAAGTATAGAATAAACATACTTTGCTCAAGTAAAAATATTTATGATGAATTGAATAGAGATAATTGTCCTAATAATGTATTTTTATATAAGGAAATTATTCCAGCAGAGCATTATTACAAAGATGCTTGCCTTGTGATAACAAGATCCGGACGAAATACCTTGAGTGAATTGGCTTATTTAGGAATCCCAGCCATATCTATTGTTACTGGCGATATTTATCGTAGATATGAGCAAGTCCAGAACATTAAAGACCTGAATGTTAGCAATATTCAATCATTTTCAATGGAGGGAACCATATCTGATTTTATAGAAATTATGAATACGATGATAAAACTAGGGAAACAAGAAAACAATTTTAAAGTTGGTAACCAATTAAGTATTAATAAAATATTGGAAATATGACAAAACAAGATATTTTAAAAATTCTGCCTATAGCTGGTGCTATTGCAGGAGACATTATTGGCTCATCGTATGAATTAAAAGGGAATAGAACGAAGGATTACAATTTTACTCTATTCAATAATAATAGTACATATACGGATGATACAGTCCTTACTATTGCTGTTGCAAATTGGCTTTTGGATACATCGATACCATTACAACTAATAGTCCGTTCTATTTGTAGAAAATACATGGAAGTTGGTTATGGACATTCTTTTAAGAAATGGTTATTTTCTAGCGAACCTGAACCGTATCAAAGTTGGGGAAATGGTTCGGCTATGAGAGTCAGTCCAATTGTATTAAAAACTCCAAGTTTAAAGGATGCATTACAAGTAGCTGAAGAAACTGCTATTATTACTCATAACCATTCAGAAGGTATCAAAGGAGCAAAAGCAGTTACGGCAGCAATTTTCTTGGCAAGACATGGATTTACGAAAGTAAATATTAAAGATTATATAGAAAACAAATTTGGCTATAATCTTAGCCGTGATATAAACACTATACGTACTAATTATTCATTCGATTCTAGTTGTCAAGGAAGTGTACCAGAAGCTATAATTGCATTTTTACAATCATCTGATTTCGAGGATGCAATACGTTTAGCTGTATCTTTGGGTGGTGATGCAGATACACAAGCATGTATTGCAGGATCGATTGCTGCATCATTCTATGATGAAATACCTGATAATATTTTGGATTTTGTTTTTAATAAGCTTCCTGAAGATTTTATTGATATATTGCATAAATTTATTGATTCATTAATTTATGGTTCTCAGTCAGCAGTAATACTTACTGCGAAAGAAGATCTTTTTTTAAATAGCTATATTCGATATACTTTTGCATTAGCCGTAACGGACTCAACAAAAGTTTTTATTCCTAAAGGTACAAGAGTGTATGTTGAAATTAAAGATAGAAAATGTTCTATGACACAGGTGTTAAGTAATAGAGAACAAATTTTTTCTCGAATAGAAAATGAACTTAAAAATAAGTTTCCAGACTTTACATCTGAATATCCTTACCTATGTAACGGCATTTTACTAGATATAGATTTTGATATGTACAACAGTTTTTATATATCAGAGGTTTCTGATGATGATATTTTTAATCTGTTCAATATATAATGAGAATAATACATATTTCTGATATACACCTTGAGAATCATGGATTACCAATTTGGAATACAGACACCAAATTGCATTTTGATAAAGCTATTAAAAAGATTCAAACTATGGATAATATTGATGCTATTATCATTTCCGGTGATTTGTCTAATGATGGATCTGCATGGTCGTATAACTACATAGATAACTTATTGGCTAAAACTAATATTCCTACATTCTGTTGTCCTGGCAATCATGATAATCTTGATATATTTTATGGGAGTCATAAATCGTGGTTCTATAAGAATTGTGAATTGTTTATGCTAAATGGTTGGACATTTATAATGTTGAATTCAGTTATGGCGGGAAAATCTCGAGGTAATTTTTACCCTGACAAGTTTCTTGACCTATTAAAGCATTCTTGCGGTCCTACAGTGATTGTACTTCATCATCCACCTATTGAACAGGATGGATGGCTTAATAGGAAGTTACTTGAAAATCGTGATGTATTCAATGATATTATTCATAAATATAAAAATATAAGATTGGTATTATATGGACATACCCACCATCATGAAATTAAGACTATTGACGGTATAATATATAGTTCAGCATCGTCAATTGGCTTTGCTTTTCACCCGAAACTTTTAAAGTTTCAAATTGCACATGGAAGAGAAGGATTTTCACTTATAACTTTAAATGATTCAAATATTATAATAGAGAATATATTAATATGAGAAACTTTATATTAAATGGTTGGTATATATAATGTCAAATTTGATACTGTATTATGTTAGTTACAAAAGATAAAATCAGATTTATCGTTGATATTGTGGATCATTGCAATTTAAATTGTAAATGTTGTGGTCATTTTTCTCCGTTAGCCCAGAAATCCTTTCTAGACAAAGAAACATTTGAAAAAGATATTTGTAGGTTATACGAGTTGTTAAATGGAAATATCCATTGTTTGGAACTTATGGGCGGAGAGGCTTTGTTACATCCTCAATTAGAAGATTTTATAACAATTACCAATCAATATGTATCCGGAGAAAAATACTTATGTACCAATGGATTGCTTTTACCTAATCTCTCAGATAAAATATATAAATTATGTGCAGATACAAATACAATAATCAGTATTACCATGTATCCAATAGACATAGATTGGGATAAAATTAATATGAAAGCTAGTCTTTATGGTACAAAATTATATTGTATAAAATCCCCAGGCAAAGTTACTAAGAGTTGGTTTAAAAATTTGAGAGATAGTAGCGGTAGTCAGAATATGGAAGAAAATTTCAATAAGTGCTTTTGGAAAGCAAGGTGTGTTGTTTTAGAACATGGAAGGTTGTCTTCTTGTGTCGTTCCTTTTAAAGCAAAATTTTTTCAAAAATATTTCCATTCAAATATATTTGATACAAGCTTAAACAACTCTATTGATATTTATGACGCTAAGTCGATTGATGAGATCGTTGACTTTTTAAATAAGCCTATCCCGTGTTGTAAGTATTGTTTACCGAATCAGGAACAAGAAATACAATGGGGCGTATCAAAAAAAGATATTAATGAGTGGATATAAACAATAGATGTCTAATGAATATTCAAAATAAGAAGCTATATTATAAGTTTTTCGATTTGGAAAGAGCAAGTTTATTCTTCGGAGATGAAGAACTAAATTTATATGCAAATCAAATACTGAATCTTATCGATTCTTTTTCAAAAGAAAGTGACGATTCAATAATAGATCAAAATAATATTCACCAGTTAATCTTTGATAATAGAACAATTGGATATTTCAGAGAATATAAAAATAAAGGAACTATAGAATTTATTGATAGATATTTGGCTGACATTCCAGATTGGCTTCGTTCATTGATTTTGCCTAACTTTCTAGACCTTAAAGAACTTCGGTCGATAATAAAAAATGATTTGATAAATAGTAAGCAGCAACTATATCGCTATTATTTGTCAGATAAAGCTAAATCAATTTACGGAGCAGATAGAGCAGATCTATATGCGTATTATGTAGAAAACTTAGAAAGTGCTGATTTTCCACATAAATATGCAATCAATAATAATGGTTCCGAATCTTATATTTGTGGGAAAAAACTGTTTGGCTCTTTTCACAATCATACTAACTATAGTGATGGGCGTTGTAAAATTTCTGAATTAAGAAAATTAGCTATAGAATGTGGAAGAGAATACGTGGGCATATCTGATCATTCAAAAATAGTGAATGGCGTTAAAGAGGATGATTTATTTAAACAAATCGAAGAAATTGATAAGTTGAATAGATTATCAAGACCGACCATTCTGAAAAGTATAGAATGTGAAATTTTATCCGATGGATCTTTAGACTTTGAAACCAAAATCTTAGCACAGTTGGATTATGTAATTGTTGCTGTTCATAGAGATGTATGCATGACAAAGAAAGAAGCCACAAAACGGATATTAAAAGCTATAGAGCATCCAGAGTCAAATATTCTTGCACATCCAAGTTCTAGAATCTATAAGAGGAACATAGGTTTGTATTTAGATATGTATAGAATAATTGATGCTTGTGTACAAAACAATGTAGTTGTTGAAATTAATGGTGATCCTTTACGTTTGGATTTAGATCCAAAATATGTACAATATGCTATAACAAAAGGTGCAATGTTTTCACTGGATTCTGACACTCATACACAGAAGAGTTTTTATAATATTAATAATGCAATAAGAATTGCTGAAGATAATAATATCCCAATTGAAAGTATAATTAATTTGAAGACTAAAACAGAATTATTTAAAACAACTTTTAATAAATAATCACAAGCTATGAAAAAGATACTAGTTACAGGAGGAGCTGGTTTCATTGGCTCAAATTTATGTGAACATTTGTTGGAAAATGGTTATGAAGTTATATGTCTAGACAATTTTTCTACAGGTCACATGAGTAATATACAACATCTATTGGATAATTTCCCTACTCACTTTACTTTAATAGAAGGGGATATTCGTAACTTAGAAACATGTATCAGAGCATCCAAAGGTGTTGATTCTATACTTCATGAAGCAGCATTAGGTAGTATACCAAGAAGCATAGATGATCCCATTACAACTAATGATGTAAATATCGGCGGTTTTTTAAACATGCTTGTTGCTGCAAAGGATAATAATGTAAAACGATTTATTTTTGCTGCAAGTAGTTCAACTTATGGGGATAGTACTGAGTTACCCAAAGTAGAAGATCGTATTGGAAAACCATTATCTCCATATGCCCTTACGAAATATGTTGATGAATTGTATGCAGAAGTTTTTGCTAAAACTTATGGCATAGAATATATAGGGTTGCGTTATTTTAATGTATTTGGAAGAAGACAAGATCCTAATAGTACGTATGCAGCTGTTATACCATTATTCATTAAGCAATATTTAAATTATCAACAACCTAAAATAAATGGTGATGGTCTCAATACTAGAGATTTTACATACATTGACAATGTAATTCATATGAATATGCTAGCGTTGAATACAGTTAATCCATCTTCAATTAATCAAATATATAATACTGCATGTGGTGAACAGATAACTATTAATAAATTAGCTCATTTAATAAAAACATATTTATCACAATATGATTCGTATGTATCTACTATAGATCCAATTAATGGACCTTATAGATTAGGGGATATACCTCATTCTTTTGCTTGTATTGATAAGGCAAAATTGTTATTGGGATATAAACCTCTAGTTTTATTTAGAGAAGGATTGATTAGTACAATTGAGTGGTATGTAAATAACCATATATAAAGGATTTATAATTATTGTGTTTGTTTTTAAGTCATTTTACTTTCTTTTTATATTGTACGTTTTTGTAATTACTCACCCTATCAAATAAATCTATTGGGTGTTTTTTTTAAACTTGTTGTAGTATACAGATTTGTGATTAATAGAATATTTATGGTATGTTAGAATACGATTAGTTAAATACATATCAATACTTAATATCTTCATATGGGAAATAATAATTTATCGATGGCCTATATTATAAGTATAATGGTATATTCCCAATAATTGGACAGTGCCAGTTAGGTATTACACTTTAAGTGGTAGATTTTGATTTAGTAAAGTTCTTTAAAATTGAACATATTCATTTCCATATGCCAAGTTTGGGCTACGGTTTAGCTTGTGGTGAATGGAGTAAAATAAACACATAGCGGATTTGCAAATTTGAGCAAAGCGTAGCGAATTAGCTGAAATAGCGTTCGTTACGCTTTGTTTTTCTATTGGGCAGAGCCAACGGAATGCCACCTCGAAGCCAAACGGTGCAGAAGTTCAGTTACCACCTCATTACCCCCGTAATGGGTGCAGATTTCTTGCTAAGAGGTTCTTTTTCTGCGATTTGCGTAATTTTGCATAGCTGTCGGTAACTCACTATAAACTAATTTTGTAACCAAAAAAAGGAGTGAGTTATGCGAAGTACATTCAAGGTCTTATTTTACGTGAAGAAAGGCAGCGAGAAGCCTAACGGCAACCTGCCTCTGATGTGCCGCCTTACGGTGGACGGAGAGATTAAACAGTTCAGTTGCAAGATGGACATTCCCCTGCGGTTGTGGGACGTGAAGACGGGTCGTGCTTCGGGCAAGAGCGTCGAAGCGCAGAGAATCAACCTTGCGGTGGATAAAATCCGTGTGGAGGTAAACCGCCGCTATCAAGAACTGATGCAGACGGACGGGTATGTTACCGCCGCCAAGCTCAAAGATGCCTATCTCGGTATCGGCGTCAAGCAGGAAACCTTGCTGAAACTTTTCGAGCAGCACAACGCCGAGTTCGCCAAGAAGGTCGGGCACAGCAGGGCGCAGGGGACATTCCGACGCTATCAGACGGTCTGCAACCACATTCGGGAGTTTATGCCCCATACCTACAAGCGTGAGGATATTCCCCTAAAAGAGTTGAACCTCACATTCATCAACGACTTCGAGTATTTCCTGCGCACGGAGAAGAAATGCCGCACCAATACCGTGTGGGGCTACATGATTGTGCTGAAGCACATCGTTTCCATAGCGAGGAACGATGGGCGTCTGCCGTTCAATCCCTTTGCAGGGTACATCAACTCGCCCGAAAGCGTCGATAGGGGCTACCTTACCCAAAAGGAGATACAGACGCTCATGGACGCACCGATGAAGAACACCTACCATGAACTCGTACGGGACTTGTTCGTCTTTTCCGTGTTCACGGGTTTGGCGTATTCGGACGTGAAGAACCTCACCGCCGACCGCCTGC